>Ga0181588_10000256_pt1 | contig 46879 bp, 25 predicted proteins | sample 071ome_26_FD_148607 | JGI IMG/M metagenome (GOLD analysis project Ga0181588, IMG submission 148607) | Coastal salt marsh microbial communities from the Groves Creek Marsh, Skidaway Island, Georgia - 071409BT metaG (spades assembly) | ecosystem: Environmental > Aquatic > Marine > Intertidal zone...
CCTAGCCGTACTTCTAAATACCCATAGAGGTAGGTGTTACGAAGGGGGTTCGCGCAATTCAATTCGTCATGCGCATCGACGTAAAAATCGATGGTGTGTCGCGACCGGCGTCGATCGCGTGCGACGAGCGCACGGGATTGTCGTCGGGGGCCAAGAACGCGTCGAGCGCGCGTTGAAAGCGTTTGAAGAATCTCATCGTAGTAGCGTAGAGGAGGCAGGCAAGCAGAGCAAGGTTTTACGTCCACGTCGTGACAGTTAGAGAGATGCCGTTGCGCCTAAACCTTAAACCCTAAAATTGTATTCTAACGCGGCACTAGTTTCCACCCACCTTTTTGCACTCGCCGCCGTCTCGTTCGTGGGTCGCTCTTCAGTCCGCAATCTACGAGTACAGATAACAATTACTTTTTGGCTGTAGTACGGTACACGACTAATTCTTTCCAACTTTTTTACCACCCAAAAAGGACTTTAACATTCGTTTGAAGACACGGGCGTCGCTCTTGCACGTCTCCTGTGTGAGAAACGTCAACCACTCCCGCTTGTCCTGCATTGATGTGTTCTTTTTCGGAAATCGGTCATCTTCTCCGCCGAGGGATTGCGCGAGCGCGCGCGAGAACGCGTCGTCACCATAAGTGCTCCAAACCTGGTGCAAACACGCGCTAATGTCGGTGATCATACTCGGAGGCATAGCACCGTTCCCGGCTTCGAGGAGAGCTCGAACGAGAACTGGACACTGTACCTCTAACGTCGCCGCTACCGCATTCGCAAGAGCTTTCGAACCTTCCGACGTCGTATTCCAAGCGTAAGCCGCCTTCTTTTTGGCGCCCGATATCTCGGCTGCCAAACGTCCCATCCCTGAGCTCATGGCGCCTGAAGACGTGTTCGGCGGGGCGGAATCCGTCAGAAGCATTGGCGCACACAGAATATCACACGCCAGAAGCAGTGCTGCCGCCGCTGCTTCATTCGAAACTCCGCTCAAAGAACGACGACTAACCTCTACAATCGTCGGAACGTGTGCGCATAACGACGAGCATCCACTTCGAATGCATACTCGCGTCAGTGTGAACGCAGCTATCCAGCCCTCTGGATCGTCTAAACTATTTGGGAGAATGCTCGCGAGCATTTCGGATACCACGTGACCCGTCGAGTGAAAAGTCACGCCATCAAGAGCTACGTGAATAGACACGTCGCCGTACTTTTCTAGCAAAGCGCACAGCGCCTCTATATAACAAGAACCGAGTTGCGGAGCGCGAGTGTACGCCTCAACTGCAATCGTGACTATTCCAGCCATCAACTCACTTCCAGCAAATTGCACTAAATCGACAAGAGCCTTCAGACACCAACCCATCTTGAAACGTTCCTCAACCATGCTAGGATACACGAGAAACGTTGAGGCTTGCTGCAAGACCGCAGCGGAACTCGCGATTAAATCGCACAGCACAACGCTGGATTTGCCGAGGTGTTCAAACGCTCGCTTCAACGCTCGGAGGACAATGTCCAAATCAACCAGTCGACGAACTCTCTCCGAGGTGGTACATGGCTCGACGATGCCTTCTTTAAAACATGCGCGAGTCATTTCGATGACGGGCTGAGCCAGAGAGGCGCACGCTTGCTCTATCGCTTCATCCGACGAGGTGTTTGTCGCCCCGACGTAAAACGTCAAGCAACGCAATAGAATCGTAGACTCGTGTTCTTGCCCGAGGCGAAGAGATATTGAAGGCGTCGGGCCGCCGCTCGTGTGCAAGGCAGCCAAACGAGACGGAACATCGGTTTGGACAAGCCTAGAACTCGCTTGCTCGCTTATGCGCATCATTGCGACGGCGGCGCCGCGCGACACGATAAACTCTGGATGCCGCATTGATTGAATCAGAGAATTTGTCACCACCAAAAGGTGAGCGTCTTCAAGCGAAGTGATGCACTTGGCAAGACCAGCGATCACCCAGCAAACCGTTTCGTTTATCGCCACTGGTATCGACGCATCATTCACGAGCATCGCGCATAGCGTCGACACGAGATTCGTGAACGAGCCTTGGTCGACATCCGACTGGAACAGCTTAACGATGGCTAGTAAAACGTACAGACGAGAAGCGATCACATTCCATGACATTTCAGACGAAATCGCTGCTTGTAATTCAGCGACAAACCTCGCGTTGAAATCGTCCAGGATAAAGTCGATTGGAACGGCGGAAATGACATCCCGTAGGCAATCGCTGATTTCTTCCTTTCGTTGATCATCATCTAGTTCGTCCTGCTGATATCTGCAAACGTGCATAACGGCGGCCTGCATGCATCTCATCGCGACAGGGCGAAGAGAGTGCACCAAAACATCGGGCATGTAACACTTTGCGAGCTTGCTCCATGGTTCCATTGCTGAGCTGATGGATATGCCCTGTGCCAAACCCTCTGACAAGGCGTCGAGAGAGTAAATGAGCACCTCTTCGTCGATGTCGACTGCTAAATTTGTCTTTTTACGCTCAGCCTTTTCAATTTTTTTCTGCTCTCGCTGCATGTGCTTGAATTCTTTATATTTTACGTATTGCCGATCACCGGCAGCCTTGGCACCCGTTGCGAGTGGATTTTTCGTCGCGTCCCGTTGATCCCTGAGCGCCGCGCATGCGATGTCGGATATGACTTCGACAATCAAAACTCTGCCTTCGTCAGACTTTCCCGGCGCACCGACTTCTCCCCTCAACTTGGCAAGAATTTGAGCCAACATTTGGCGCAACTTCTTGTTGCCCATCGTCCAGATACATTGTACCAAGACACCTTTAAGAGCCTTCACGGCTGATTGCCTAATGTGCGAGCCTTGGCTGTCGTCACATAAGATGTGCACCGCTCCATCCAAAACGCTCGTTGGTAACGTTTGCGCGACGTCCGCTATTTCAGCCCAGGAGCCGACCGCATCGAGAATGTGTGTATGCAGAGCCGCGTCTCCGCCGGCGGCGTCGGCGAGTCGCCCCAGAACATCCATGACTGTGGTGACTGAATTTTTCAACCCCATGAGCACGGCTTCTCGACGCATCGGGTGAATAGACAGATCTCTAGACGTCGCTTGTTCCGCTACAATCGCCAAGAACGTTGTAAGACACATCACCTTTGCAGTCTGGGACGTCGTCTCGTCTTCGTTGAACGCCGCGAGCGTCTGATCTACGACGCTATTTGGATCCCAAGACGGCATCTTACACGCCAGCGCTGCCAAAGCTAAGGAAAGCTGCGTGAGCGTCGCCCGCAGGTCAACGTTGCCGCCGCCGTTCGCGCACCGCTCTGCGAAAAGTTTACACAGTCGCAAGAGTCGAAAGCGCAGCGAATCCCAGTCGATGATGGCGTGCGAGGCTTGCTTCTTCTCATCCTTTGCAACGCAGCGACGCAATAAATCGTGCAGTGTTCGCGCAGAGAACAACGACTCAACGTCCGACGCACCACCGTCGAGGATGGTAAAACACGCTTGCCACGCTCCGTCCGTTTTCACGAACGCGCCGATCCACTCTTCGCTCGCGCGACGTTCCGCGGCATCGTGAGAGCTATAAAAGACGGAGATATGCGCTCGAAAAGCGCGCGATTCGTCGCCGCCGCCGTCAAGGTGACCGTGGCCGTGTCGTTGTTGGACCACGACGCCTGCCATTTTACGCCATAAAGCGACGCCGAGTGACGAGGATGAGCACGAGAAGCGTTGTTAGCGGACCGCTCAGAAACGGGACGTTACCGACGCCATGGGTCAGTCGCAACAGTTGTCGACAACCACGTTTGTATTCTCTTCGCGCCGTCTCAGAAGACGAAGCCGCCGCTCTTGCGGAACAGACAACACGAGTATATGCAAAAAGCTTTTACATAGCATCCAACTTTTTGAAGTCGAGTCAGAAGCTAAAAGCCTTTGCGCTCTATGCGTGGTGTCGAGAGGTTGATCAAATCGTCGACTCCTCGACTGACTCGCGCGACGCAAGAGTCGCGTTGGACGCGACGGCGGATCGGTTAGGCGCGCTGGTGCGCGCAGTAGAAGGTTCGGCGGACTACTACGCCGACGTGGCGTTGCGTTCGGCCTTTAGCAAAGAAATTGAACGTGGTGAATTCGATGTGCAACCTTTCGAGGACATGATTGCTGGCATGCGTCAGGATTTGGACGAAGATTTTCGCTTCGCTACGTTCAGTGACGTGGAGCTCTACGCGTACCGCGTCGCCGGCACAGTTGCGTTGATGATGTTGCCGGTTATCCTCTGTGATGAAGACGAAGTCGATGCAGCGACAAACCAGCTTCGTAGAGACAGAGGCGTAGCACTTGGCATTGCGCTGCAGCTCACGAATATAATTCGTGACGTTGGCGAAGATGCTCGTTTGCGGAAGCGCGTGTACATGTGTGAGGAAGACTTGGCAGCGTTCAATCTCACGCGAGAAGACGTCTTGTCGATGAAAAAGCCCACAGACTCCTACAGAGCGATGATTGAATTTCAAATCAAGCGAGCGCTCGGCTACTACGATGAAGCCTCAAAGGGCCTAGAACTGCTTCCGCTTTCGTCTCGCCCCGCGGTTGCGATCATCGCCGGATTGTATAAGAAAATTTTGTTGTCAGTGAGGGACAACAATTACGACAATCTGAACAGACGCGCATTTGCGAGTACTTGGGAAAAAGTAGCCGCGCTTCCAGGTCTGATTATAGAAGCTTTGGTTGCGAAGTGAGTGCAAAAAGGTAGGTAGAAACTAGTCCGACATTAGAATACAACAGACGCTTAGTACATATTACACGCAACGGCTCTACGCTTCCGCATAAAACGTAAATCAAATCAGTCATCCTCCTCAATTGTTTGATCTGGTACGGCAATTGCTAAGTTTGCCAAAATGGACGCACGCTCTGATGGATGTTCCACTAAAATCAAATGAAAGCAGCCAACACCTTCATTCTCTTCATCGTCTGAAACGTCTACGCGCGCCTCTTGACCGTCGGTGCGAGCACCCACGTGAGCGACATAAAATTCTGGCTGAGGAATTTCACTGACGCTCAGTCCTAGAGCTGCTATTCTATCAGCGATGGAGTTGATAGTACCTTCAAACATCGCTTCCCAGTCCGACACAAAGTGTGTGTTGAAAGGATTGACTACCGTGTTTGGTTTAAGGATCGATCCAAACAACAGCGAGGCGAACAAGTCTATTAATTCATCGATGAGATACTTGCACCACTCGAGGCCTTCGAGAAAGAGCGAAGCCAGACTCGCCACAATCTTGAGAGAGATGTACCAGAAAACGACTCCTTGCAAGCTACGAAAAATCTTCTCCTTTGCAGCGATGACTCGACTCCCATCTTGTTGGCGCTGCATAATCATCATGGACTGTAACCGAAGCGTTTTCAAGTTTCGACTACAGTTTGCCAGCGCGAGCCCAAATGTACCAGGATATAGCAGGTACAAGGCTATCAAAATTGCTGAGCTGTCTACGCGCCGGCACAAGACGTTCACCGCAACCAATCCGACGAAGAATCCGAGGTCAACAAAGAATTCACTTCTTTCTGTAAATCGTCGCGTGATTAACCAACCCTGCGAGATCACGGCGAAAAAACAAAAGAAGACGGCTTGATTGAGGGCGAGGAACGTGAGATACATCCAGGTCTCCGTCTCATCGCCCGACGGAGAGTCGAAAAGAAGCGTCTGAAGTGGAATACCTGCTGAAGTACTAGAAGCGTGGACCCAAAACTGCCTCGCCGCCACCAGCCAAGCTATGCGCGTGAGCATCGCGACGACGAGGAAGAAATGAATCCACGTCGCGATGGACCGCATTTTCCAAAGATACAGTGCATAAGTCACAGCGAGTGCGATCCATAGAATTATGAATCCTAAATAGACGCGCGGGATGGGAACGTAATTAGACCCAAGGTGCTCTCCATTCGGATTGAGCGATTGCGCCACGCCACTCATCGTGATGCGCTCTCCTTCGTCGCACAGGACTACGCCTGCAGAGTATTGATTCTTTGTCAGGACTTGGATTCGCACTTCAGATCCCTCCGACAACGACGATAAGAAACATGAATTGGTACCGTTATAACTATCCAGAGCGAGGACGCAAGCCCCCTCGGCGCCTGCGAAATTCAAAGGAAAGCTTATCTCTGAGTACTGACACAGGACGAGCCAGAGGGAGGGCGTCGGAGAAGACGAAGAGAGCCCCGTCACCGTCAGTTCAAACGTCCCTCCGGTGAGGAAATAGAACCTTTGGAGCTCTGCACTTCCCGTCTCGATACCGTTAGAGTCGATGACGGCGTTACTGAACCTCGACACGAGTGCCTGCGCCGGACGCGTCAAGCAGAGGGCCCCCAGCCACAGTAGAGTGACTGAAGCAAGACGCGTCGAACGCGCCCGCGACGCGAGACGGGCGGCGTGCGTCCGACTACGAGTCATGTCGCGCGCGCGATGACCCATCGCTGTGCGATGACCCACCGCCACCGCCTTGTGGACTGGACGGTTCGTTGTGACGTTACTCGAAGTGTTGTTGCAGGAAGACGTTGGAAAAGATGAAGCCACGTGTCAGTCAGAGTCGCTTCATCACTTCATATCGCGCAGTACGGTGCGTCGGCGACGAAAAGGGTGTCTATCGTCTTCGACAAGCGACTATGACACTCCGTGCGACCGTCTTCCTAGCGTTGTTTCTCATCGCGAGTCTCCGTCGACGCGCGGCGCTCGGACGAAGACTACTGACTGGCATCCAACTGACGCTTCGGCTGGCGAGATTCTCGACGATTCGATGGGTCTTCAAGCTGCTCGGGCTCGTAGCTTACGCCTTGGTTCTTTCTCCAGCGTTTTTGCGAGTTGCGTGGAGTTACTTTACATCCAGAAAAATCATAAGAAGGAGTATCGTGTACGGCAAGCAGCCGCGAAACACTTTGGACGTATTCCTCCCCGAGGGTGCTGATTTCACTAGTGAGCAGTCGGGCACGCTGGACCAGGGTGGAAGATGGGAACCGAGGCATTCTGGTACTGAAGCGATTAAAGATGCAGAAAAAGTTGTGCGGCGACCCGTCGTCATCTTTGTCACGGGAGGAATGTGGATCATAGGCTACAAGGCGTGGGGGGCCCTGTTGGCGCAACGGTTGGCCCGCAGAGGAGTGGTGGTTGTTTCGTTAGATTATAGAAATTTTCCGCAGGGTACGATAGGTGATATGATTGCCGACGTGAGTAATGGAATTGGATGGGTGATTGATCGGTTAGACGCGCTCGGTGCCGATCGAAGGCGAGTTTCCGTCGTTGGGCAGAGCGCCGGCGCGCACATCGCCGCTACGGCGCTCTTGCGACAAACAGAGTGGGTCTCGCAAGCGAACGACAACTCCGGGATGTCCTCATCCTTGTGGTCGCCCGCTTCAATTTCAAGATTCATAGGAATATCCGGTGTGTACGCACCAGACGATGAGGCACTGGTTGAGCACGTTCATCGTCAAGGATTGTACAAGCAAGTGTTTTGGAGCATCATGGAGGCAGGTTTCAGCGGCGCTCGCGCTACCGAGGCACTACCTCGTGCGTCACCCGTTTCAATTCTCAAAGAGCCGATCGTCAGGGATAATGTGCACATTTTCCCTCCAGTCATGCTCTGTCACGGCGAGGCGGATACGTCGGCACCACCTGCTCAGTCAAAGGCTTTCGCCAGAGCGTGCAGAGAAGCAGGCATAGCGTGCGATGAGCACTATTATGCAGGTAAAACACACACAGATCCGTTCGTCACGGACCCCATTCTCGGACAAGACATTCTTTTAGATGATATCACCGATTGTATATTTGGTCGTCGACTCGAGAAATTCGATGAGCGGCCGTTGATACCACCATTCTTAGTGAGCATCGCTCGCCGTTTTGTTCCATTTTAGCAGTACTTCTAGCTTTGTTACAACAACACGACCCCGAGGGTTTGAACGAAACGTCTAAACGATAAACACGCTGCGTGTCATATACGGATACAAAATCAACCACGCGCACGGGCTTTTTGGCGTCGCCTTGTGTGTGCGGGTGTCACGCGATATCCGTCGCCTTCGAGAGTCTGGGCAATCAATACAGTGTTCCCGCTGCCAGCTCCTCTGGACGCAGAGAAAGCTGGCTATCTTCGTCATCCCCCTCCGGGTGGTACCCTTCGAGCGGGCCTGTATCCGCGACTACTTGAAGACGAACCCATCAATGGGCTCCATTCCGGCGCTCCATTCCGGCGCTCGTCTCCACCAAGTCGGTGCCCCCGCCCAGGCGGTTGCAAGCCGAGTCGCTTTGCTTTCGCGTCCAACGCCGCCAATTTTTCGGCGCGTTTCGCCTCTTCCGTCTCGCGAGACCCGTCTGGGGCAGAATCTCTCAATGATTGCGCTCGTTTCAATTCGTCCTCTGCGCGCTCGAGCGCGCGTAAACGCGCCCTCGCGTACGTTTCATTCTTGGCGCGCTGAGTCAATCGAACGCGCTCGGCTCGAGCGCGAGCTCGCGGCCAAATCCACGTCGCGACGAGGACGACGAGCGTGAGGGTCCATCCGCGACGCTCTAAGAAATCTTTCGCTGCGCCTAGAAGATGGACTCGACCCGCGAGTGCGCTCGTCATCGCGCCCTTCAATAACGTAAGTTCAGTCAGTCACACTCAGTGCTCCAGTCCTCTCCTTCCTTCGGCAAACTTCTTCAGTGCGCGCTGCCTCGTCTCGACATGCTTTCGGGACTAGCGTTCACGGATGAAAAGGAGACGAAGAAGGAACTCAAGCGACGACACAAAAAGTCGTCGTCTTCTAGGCACCACAAATCCTCCGTCTCGTCCAAGCGTCCGAGGAGAGCCGACGATGTGACAGATGATGATGGTGCAGGCGGGCGGCTGAATGCGGATCGCGAAGCGTCGCGCACGACGACGGAAAAAGATTCGCAACGCTCCCAGCAACCGGTCGGCGAACCGAGCGGTGTTTTTCACGATGAGAAGCAACGTCCTGGCGAAGAAGACGACTTTTTCTCCGCCGCCCTGGCGTCCAAGGAGAGCGGTCGAGGCGACAGAGCGAGAGGGAAAGAGGCAAAAAGACTGGAGGAAGAAGCACGCGTGGCCAAAATCGTTGCGTCTAGAGAACTCAACCCTGAGATGCGCAGTGATGTTGGCGCGTCAACGAGTGCGACGGTAGCGCCGCCGCCTAGCGTCGTGGGCGACGGCGGCGCCAGTTGGCGCTTGAAAGCGTTACGTCGAGCTCAAGAGCGCGCCGCAGCGGAGGGACGAAATGTCAATGACGTTGTCAGTGAGCATTGGGGCTCTGTAAACGACTTGGTTGCCGGAATAGGAGATGGAGCCGCGCATAGTAAGGCTCATTTGTACGCTCGAAGGGAACGCGAGAACGGTGGAGGCAGTCGCCGCGACGATCGCAGAAGAACGGAACACGACGGAGCGAGGCCTCGTATGCAAGTGCCGTCGTCCTACAATCATCGCAACAGTGATAAGACTAGACTCGGAGAGGCTGATCGAGAGCTCATCACGTCAGCTCTCAGCGCGCAAGACGGCGGAGAGTCGCAACCGAGAGCCAGTATGAATAACGAACCGCAGCAGCAACAACAACAACAAAAGCACCAAGAGAGAGTCAGCGAAGAGAGATTGATGCCAGCAGTCGATCGACGGACGAGTCCTCTTGGACGTCGTGCTGTGCCGGAAGCGAGAGATGTCGCGATGAAGAGCTCATCTACAAACATGTCTGCTGCGGCGGCGCTCAAAGCGCGTCTCTTGGGCAGTAAGGTTCCTCAAGCGAAGGATGTCACCGCTACAGAAGTTCTCCCAATGGTCACTTCTGATGGTCGGGCTGCACCTGGCGCGTTTGGCAGAGATACAACGATAAAGGGCGGGGCGCATGTCGCGGAAGGTATGGTACGCAAGGCGCCAAAGACCACGCAACGGTTTGAAGAGGGTTCTCGTTCGAGGTACTATGCCGACGATGACGGAAAATCGCTGCGCGATCTGGTGGCGGAACAAAAGTATGGCGGTGTCGAAGATTACGACAGAAATCTAGCCGATAATATTTCTCGTCATAAGCGCTACAGAGGCAAAGAGTTGGACGTCGACGATGAATACGATCACGACGGTGGACTGGAAATGTATGAAAATCGGGAGAAGAAAATGTCAGGAGCGAAACAGCAGGCTCGCGCGAAAGAAAAGGCTATTCGAGATGTGCGGCGTATGCAGACGGTACACACGAAGTGTCCGTACTGTATGGACGCCCCAGACAAGCCAAAGCACTTACACGTCGCTTACGGCAACCTCGCATATCTCATGCTCCCTCCTCAGGGTCGACTAGTTCCAGGCCATTGCATAATCGCTCCAATCTCGCACGCGCAGTCTTCTAGACAGGTGGACGAGGACGCTTGGGAAGAGATTCGAAACTTCAAGAAGTGTCTCGTGAGGATGTTTGCTCAAGAGGGCAAAGACTGCTGCTTCATCGAAACGGCGACAAAACTCGGTGGTTTTGGTGCCAAGCATGCAATCGTTGAATGCATCCCTATTCCTCAGGAGTTGTCATCCAAGGCTCCTCTCTACTTCAAGAAGGCAATAGACGAAGCGGAAAGCGAATGGAGTACACACGACGCAAAGAAGTGCTTATCGACGGCTCCACCAAAAGGTTTGCGAGGAACGATTCCAGAAAACTTTCCATATTTCCACGTAGAGTTCAACATGAAGGGCGGTTTTGTTCACGTCATTGACGATGAAACAAAGTGGAGACATAATTTTGGGAGGAGCATATTGATTGGTCTCATGAATCTGCCAGAGAACCTGACGGACGCCAGACAACGCCCACTCGCGCCAGACTTGTTAAGACTGGAGATGGATGCATTTCTGAAACTGTATGATCCCATGGACTGGACGAAGCAACTCGAGTAAACCTCAACTCTTTTACAGTTTTACAACAGACGCTTAGTAAATATTATTACACGCAACAGCTCTACGCTTCCGCATAAAACGTAAATCAAATCAGCCGTCCTCCTTTTCTCTCTTTCTCATCTGGCTCATCGAGTCTCCCTTCCTTTTTCCTATGGGCTTCCCTGACGCGACGGCGACTCTCACTCGCCGAAGAGCATGCGGGACGACGCCGCGCCGAGGACGCCGGCACCGCCGGCGCCGGCGCCGCCGCCCATCGCCGCGTGACAGGTGTCTTTGAACGTGTCCGACGTCGCGACGAGAATGGATCCCCACGCGACAAACGCGGCCCACACCCCGACCGAGGCGCCGAAGAAGGCGAGATAGGATTTCCACGGTCGACGAACGGTCACCTTGTAAAATTCTGGAGCGAGACGAAACCTCGTCTGTAAGTAATCCGACGAGGAGCGGCCGGTTTCGCACTTGGCGTTATTTCCCGTGGTGCCGAGCGTAATGTTGTCCTCGGACGAGATGTGCTGAAGGAAAAATTCCGTACGCTTCGCCCCGACGCCCGTAAGCGTTTCGTTGTGGGTGATGACCAACGTCACCGTGGTCATGCCTCCCATGGCATACGACCACAACGGCATGACGCCTTCGTTATCGATGAATTGTCCCTTCCAATAATTCATGTCTGAGAGGATGGAGGCCACCTGAAAATTGGGATTCGGCGTCGAAGGTCTCGCGGCGACGACGCTCAATCCCTCGAAGGGCTCGAAACTGTACGCCAGGTGCACGGTGGTGTTCTCCTTGTACCCGAGGAAGAAACAATCTTTCTCGCTCGCGACGAGGCCGGAGGGGTGGTGGGAGTCGTCCCCGTAGTTGTTGCTCACCCAGCACCCTCCAGGGGCTTCGCATCGAAGCGGTGCCTCGTACGGACCCTCGTCGTAGGACCACATGATCTCTTGACTCTCCACGGGAGGCGACGTTTGCAAATCGGCGTACAGCTCCCACACGAAAATTGCGGTGGCGGGAATGATGGCGACCGTGACGATTCCGCCGATGAGCGACGGCGGTCGAGGCCTGACGCGATAGACGTCGACGATGCTGACGAAGTCTTTGACTTTTTTCCCGAGCGTCTTCGAGCCCTTACCGTGCAGCGCGCGCGCGCGCGCTTCGACGCTCGGAGACGCCATCCCTTGGCCGTTCCCACGAAGCGACGACCTCGCGGGCGCCGCGTCGACGACGGCGTCGACCGCGCCGGTGCGCTCGACGTCGTGATCGCACGTTTCGTCACCGCGCATGTCGCACACTCGCGCGGATGCGCGGATTTTTTACGTCCGCGCGAGTGTGACGCCGACGCCACAACGAGACTTGAACGAAACTCGAGGGGTACATGCGAGGCAACGCTGCGCCAAAGAGGTATTTATCCACGAATTAGTGGACCGCCATCGTGCAGCTTCAATGATGCGGACCACACACAGACAGGGAAAAGAAGGGAAAGTCTGATTGCATCGACGAGTGTAACGCGAATCAAAAACGAAAAAATGTACCGGTACTGTATCATATTTCTAAATGTTTCAGTTTTCAGTGCCAAATTTGTTCGATACGTATTCCATCGCTCTCTTCTTGACATGAGCGATACGTTCGCTGTCTCCTTCAGAGCGTTCAAAGTCAAGGTAGCGCTTGAAGAGGAATTTCATACTCTTGGCGTTGAGATCCAGGTGGGTGGCTCTCTCGAACAAAGCTCTAATACGCTGTGTATCTCCTTGTTTGATTTCCTGATCAATGTACACAGACCAAATATCGGTCCTGCGTGGGTAGTTGCGCAGTATGCCCTCAAACATGGTTCGTCCTCTCTCTGGGTTGCCCTCTTTCATCTCGAGAAGTGCGGTTCGCATCAGCAATTTGATGTGCTTGTGCTTTGGAAGAGCTTGTGTAGCTCTATCTAAGAGCTTTCTAGCCGCCTCAGAGTCACCCTTCAATACGTTCGTACGGATGTAAGCCATCCAGACTTTCAAGCTGTAGGAAAACTTTTTGACGGCCTTCTTGAGATTCTCCTCCAGTGGTTCATCTTGGCCATTACGCTCGTACATTGAGATGAGCGTCATGTACATGTGCTTTGCACTCGCAATCTGCACAGCCCTCTTGAACAGCTTTTGCACAGCTTCTTCTGGACTCGGAGTCCCATACTTGTTTTCTAAATTCAGGTAGGCTGCCCACACATTCATGCGCTCTGATTCCTCCGACGCCGGGATTGCCACGATTGCGCGCTCAGCCACTTCCTTCGCTTCCTCGTAGGCGCCACAACTGACGTGGAAAGCCATATATCGAACCCACAAAAAGGATGAGCGAGGTGAGGCGATGAGGAGTTTTTCGAATTCCTGTGCAGATTCCGGCACTTGATCTCCATCACGTAACGCTTGCTCTCTGTGTAAGATTTCCAACTCGCGAGCTTCACGAAGACGCTTCTTCTCTCGTTTGGACAATGCAACTTTATCGGAATCTTGGTCAGTTGACTTGCCGAGGGCAGCGTCATCGGATGCTTCCTTAGCATCCCACTCAAATCCAAGATCTTTACCTATCGGCTCATCTTCTGAATCCTCAGAGTCGTCCGCATCATCCATCTCAGAGTCTTCGAGGGACTCCTTTGAGTCATCGTCTGAATCACTTTCGTCCATCTGTACGTCACTATCTTCCTCGCTTTCTTCATCTTCTTCCTCCTCATCACTGACTTCCGCATCGTCGTCGACGTCGTCGCCATCAGATTCCTCTTCGCTATCGTCTTCGTCTTGATCGCTCTCGCTTTCTGCCATGAGTGGATCGAGTGCATCCGTGACATCGCCTTCATCCATTTCTTCGTCACTCACATCGACGTCATCAAATAAAGAAGACTTGATACCGAGAGAGATTTTGTTAGTTTCGGCATCAACCTTGAGCACCTTCGTTCTCACGCGTTCACCTTGGCGGACGTGGGATGCAAGATCATCCACAATTCGCGCATCAGCGAACATTGAAATGTGACAGAGACCGGATAAATTGGATCCATCAAGGTTAATGAAAACGCCGTAAGGTTGGACCCTACGGACTGTGCCCATGATGATGTCGCCCACATTTATCCCCGAGACATCCTTGTTGCCTTGGTGAGATTCGTTTTCGCGGAAAGACACTTCAACTCGGTGTTTCTCTGCGTCGGCGCTCACAACCTTGGCGGTGATTAGCTTTCCCGGCGGAAAGCGCTCTGCTGGGTCAGCCACAAATTCATCCGCAAGGTTGGACAGTTTACACATGGCGTCAATATTCCGTGAAAGAGTGACAAAGCAACCCTTCTTCGATGTCGTCTTTACGTAGCCCTTGATGCGCTGGCCAGGAACGAGACTTGCAACTTCCACAACTTCTGCATCCACCGGAGCACTCGACTTGCTTGAAACACGCGACGCACGCATGGAAAGATCCACTTCGCCACTCGTCGACACGTTGATGACGCGGACTTGAACCGTTTGACCAATTTCATACGCCGCACACGGATTTTCCTCATATTTATCCGACATGTCCGTGATGTGCACGCGACCTATAGCGTGCACGCCCAGAGACACCATCAAGCCTGCGTTCTCCATGACGCGAGTTACTATGCCGTAGAGTTTTGCACCGATACAAACGCGAGAGGATGCCCCAGCACTGTCGGTTCGAAGTGTCAAATCAATACGCTTTTTACTCGCCTTTAGATCGCTCACAGTAGCGCTGACGTGCTGACCAACGCTGAACCGAGATTCAAGCTTCTTTGACAGTTGTGCCTTGTCGCTGGCTGTTTCAATTTTGGGAATGAAGGATGTGATGCCAGGAGCCACCGTAACTTTCAGCCCTTCGGATGAAACGGAAAGGACGAACGCACTCACACCATCCCCGATGGATATGTCATCTAATGAAAACGGTTGATCGCGATGCATAGACAGATCTAGCAGCCCACCGCGGTCACCCGCGAGGCCTAGAACGGTTGCCTCTACGGTCGATCCGACTGATACGGAGTCGAGAGGATGTTCCACTTCCGGGCCAAATTCGCTTATGTAAAGACGGCCTCGTGCGTTATTCGGCAATGCAACCAGGGCTTGCGAAGGCTGAATCTCCGAAACGACCCCTTTAACAACCGTCCCGGCTGCAATCCTTCCGCTAGAGGCGGCGCGAGTCAGCGGCACTGTCAAAAGGAGTCGCCCGCTGTCTCCCTGAGGGAGCTGCGCGACAATAGCTTTGACGCGTTGCATCGGTGCAAACCTGGCTGATGGATCGTCGTAGCGCTGGTTCAAGTGATGGATAGGCGCAAATCCAATTAAGCCATGATGATCAGGTAACGAAAGGGCGGCATACTCTGCCTTGACCAGTTCAACGTCAGCTTCGACTTCTGTACCGACATCAAGTTTCTTTAAAATCTTATTCGATGCGGTTTTGTTACGTTTGAAAGCGTTCAACCCAGATCTCGTGCCGATGTCAATAACACCCTCCCGTCTGCTAATATCCAAAATGTACCCGCTCACAGCATCGCCACTGGCCAATTCTGCCGAATCAGGGAGTTGATGCGGGGTGATGAGACCAACAACATTCGCATCAGCGGGAACATCGACTAAAACACCGTAATCTTTCGTTTCATTGATCGTACCATCCACCCAGGTGCCTGGCTTGAAGAGTTTCGCGCTTTCGGGCGATATACTCACCTCATCCGCGCTGTTGTTGCGCTCATCAAGGAGCTCAAGGTCCTGAAAGAAGGCTTGAATCAACGGCGCGTCCGCCAACGGAGACGCAGTCGCAGACATCTTGAGTGAAAGTGACAGTCTGGGTGTTGCTGAGGAGGTATCGACTGATAACACCATCGCGTTGACCGTTTGACCGACCATATAGGCATCTTGTGCATCTCCTACGATTCCCTCCGCAAGTTGGGACGGCGGCGCAAGGCCAGTGAGTCTGTCCAAGAAACGGACGAAAACGCCAGCTGAAGTAGCAGAAGCGACATAACCAGGGTACACAGAACCAGGTTGGACTTCTCCCGCCGATCCCGGAAGTTTTGACTGTCTAGAATACTCAATCAATGAAATTTTTCGCGACATTAGCGCTCTTGAAGGCTTACTTTCCAGAATGATCAATGGGCCAATTTCATCACCTGGAGTAAGCGCAGCACTGAGACCTTCCGCAGTCAAAGGATGATCAGATAAATGCGCAAGAGCGATCACTCCCGGAACATTGCCTTTTTCTGTTGAGAAAACGACTTCAACATTTCCTGTGTGCTGAGCTACGTGCGTCACGACGGCTTTCTCCACGATGAGACCGGGCTCCAAATCACTCGCAGAGGCATTGACGGACATTGCTCCCGATGCCGCGTTCCCATCTCCCGATGCCAACGACAAACGCAATCGACCACCCGAGTCTGAGGAAACTATCGTCACTCGAACGACTTGTCCCATCCCAAAAGCATCCGACGCCTTCTGGTCGCGCAATAGTCCAAGATCATTCGTATTTGCTAAACCTTTCAAGTCTCCGTAGAGCGACACAAACACCCCGTATTCATTCACACCCGTCACTACACCATGCGTCACAGCTCCCGGTACAGCTTCGTCAATGTTCGCAATAACCGGTAGTTCCGATTTGATTAGAGTCCTTTTATGTGATACCGTCGCGCGACGGCTGTTTCTGTCGACATTCAAGACCCTAAATTTGAGTTTGGCACCTGGGCTAACCTTTGCCGAACTTGTTCGACCTACGATGTCAGAAATGTGCAGAGGCGGGCAAAGAGCCTTGATACCCTCTGCGAGCTTGACGATCGCCCCGTAGTGCTCTACAGCAAGAACTTCGCCATTCACTAACATGCCCGGTGCGAGTTCGTCCAGGGAGAAGAATGGTTGCGCCATGACTGACATTTTCAAACTCAAGCTCACCAGTCCATCGAGCTGACGGTGACCAATGACTCGCACGTTGACAGTCTTCCCAACCTTGAACTTCTTCTCTACTTTTTCAACTCTTTCATCAGAGAGTTGAGAAACGTGAGCGTAGCCAGACACCATCTCGCCACCATCATCGATGCTTAACGCGATGCCTTGCCCCGCGTCGATCCTCTGGACTTTAGCTGTTTGGAACACTGCGCCGAGCTTTGGGAGTTCAACGGGTCGATTTACGAGCAAATGGGGTAGAACTGTTAGGCAGATCCGCTTCGACGCGCTATCCACGTAAATGATGCGCGCACGCATGCGTGATCCAATCTTGAATGCAGCTTGTACTCCTTTTGACGCGGCCACATGTCCGGTGTGAAAACAATCGACCGTACCAGAGAAGTATGTCATAAATGACACAGAAATCCCGTCAGCTAAAATCTGCTTCACGCGCGCATTGACAAGCATTCCAGGCAAGAGAGTAGAAATATTCGTACCGGATGTCTCGTGTGCCACCGTACCCATCACGCGTTTTGCATCACTCGTCACGGTGAAGTACCCTTTGTTGCCTTGCGGCACACCAGTGATAATGACGTCGAGCATCTTTCCTCTTCTAATGGCTAGATCACTGGAGACATTCTTCTTGGGCAAAAATCCACTCGTACCGCTGATACCAAAGCCCAATATGTAGCCGTGGTCTTCAATGCTCTGAACGACGGCTGGGATCACGGAACCCTCGACGAGACTCTCCTTTGTGACGCTTTTACAGACGTTTTCCAGCCTAAGCGAGAGCTCAATCCTTTTGCCACCAGTTTTTCCTTTGTCCAGACTGATGACGGCGCATCTCAGAGTCTGGCCGGGGTAAAACAGTTCATCTAAAACTAGAGGTTCTTCCTCGTCGTCTTCATCATCGCTACTGGCTGAATCGTCCTCGGACTCGGACGCAGACTCGGATTCCGAGTCGTCAAGCGAGTCTTTGCGAGCGTTCTTCTTACGCGGCTTCCAATACGCATCGCTGGCCTCGTGCCTGGCGACGGTACCTCGAAGACCGTTCGGAAGGCTCATCACCAATCCTTTAGCGGTGATTTCCGAAACGACGCCCAACATTTTTGATCCCACGCGCAGACTCTTGTACTTCAGCGTCTCGACGTACTTGGCTCCTCCGCGTCCAGAGCTCGCGCTCTTCCCCGCCCGAGCGAGCGACGAGAACAGATTGTCGCCATCGTCGTCGTCGTCCCCTCCGGCGCCGCCGCCGCTCGCTCCGCGTCTACCTCCTCTTTTCTGACTTTTCGCTCGATCTCCGTTCCCTTCAACCGAGCCACCACCTCGTGGGAAACCGTCATCGTACGAGCCGCCGCCGCCTCCTCGAGGAAAAGCGTACTCTTCGCCATCCTGCACGGCGGCGCCGGGCGTCGTCTCCCGTTCGCGCTTACCCATGACGATTGGAGAGGGAAGACGAAAACCCTTGAAACGCCGCCGAGCTCGAGAGACGGGAATTCCACCGGAGCGCTCTCCTCGGTCCGTCGTCGGTCCGTCGGTCGTCGTCGAGTGTCGCGGGCGTCGCAGCCGTCGAGTCGTGTCCCACTCACGCACTGCGAGGGTAACGAACGCACAGAGGGAGAGAGGGAGAGATGGGTGGATGGATGGATGGATGTACTCGTACTCGCACAGACGAATGAAAATAAAAATAAACTCGCACAGACGGATGATGGTGCCTCCCTCGGTGGGCACGCGCGGCGCGATGGTGGGACGACGACGACAGAGGTGGACGGAGAGCGCCGCGCGCGAAGCCGTCATGACGACGACGGAGAGCGCGCGATGGAAGCGAACGATGGAAGATTTCTCAGCCCTGGCGCGAGACTGCGAACGGACGCTGGACCGACGCGATGGCGCGGGGACTTCAACGACGAGCGCGAGCTCGGATGGGAGTTTGGTGAAACTCACGGTGGAAGCGCGACGACTGCTCTCGGGATTGAAGACCAAGGCTAAGGCGGCAGAGGACGCGCTCGAGGCGCAAAAAAGTGAATTGTGCGTCACACTTGAAGCGCGGTGACGACGCGAGCGACGCGATAGAGGGTTGATGACGCGACGCGAGGCGACCGCGTAGTAATTCGCGATTCTCGCCTCAGAGAGAGAGAGAGACTAACGACCCTGACTGTGGTTCCAAACAGGCTAACGACGGAGTACGAGCGGCGAAAAGATACTTTGGATTCACTAGAGATGCGAATCGCAACCATTGTAAAGAGATTGAGCGTGAGGACAAAGGATGAGAGGAAGTCTGATGAAGACGGCGCGCTGGAGACGAGGGGAACTCGGGCGGAGAGCTCAGGGTCGTTCCCTTCGCCCGATCCTGAGTCAATCTTGCAGCTGCAGCGAGAGATGTTGGAAGGTATGAAAGTTTTTAACCGCGTATGAGTGCTCATCGAGATTGACGTGACGTTTCCTTGCGCTTTTGCCACAATTACAGAACAAGACGACGCTTTGGAAGACTTGTCCTCAGCAGCAGAGAGAGCCAAGCAAGTCTCGATGGCTGTGAACGAAGAACTAGATCTCCACACGAAGCTTTTAGATGATCTCGAAGGGGATGTCGAAGATACGAGGGGGCGACTGACTTTGGCGACTCGAGCGGTTAAACGCATGATGCGTCGAGGCTCTAACTGTCGCGCCGCCATGATAGCGACCCTTGTGATGGTGATTTGCATGCTCCTCCTGCTTCTCATCATTAAACTTCAACGTTAGACAATTGTAACAATCAGCCACTTCAGCGTCAATGTGCGCAAGTCATCTACTTTCTCGATTTGCGCGGCTTGTCCGAACTGAGTTCACCCAACTCGAGAGTTGGCACAACTCTTTGCGCAAAGACACGCAAGTCATTTTTTGAACAAAAAAAGAGGTACGAAACGTCACACCCGCGCCGCGGGCGCCCTTTGGGCGTAGACGTTTCGTTTTCCACGTACCGTTTAAAAAGCGGATTCGAAAGGACGATGCTAGACCTCGCGTGTGGTTCTCTGAACCCCGCGATGCGAGCCACGATGGCGCCAACTCTCGGGAAGCTCAAGGTCGCTCGTCCCTCGACGGGCTTGCGAAGAGGCGCTTGTGTGAAGAACGGACGTCGACCTACACTGGTTCGAGCTGCTGATTCGACCCACGTTGCGGATGAGAGCGATGAGCTAGAGGCTTCACGGGATGCACCTTCATCGACGACGGATAGACTGGAACACTTACTCGAAGAGGCGTCGGTCAGAACAGTCGTTGTTCGAGATATCGAAGAATTTTATCCCTACCCCTTGGACGATTTCCAAGTGCAGGCGACGCAAATGCTCTTAGATGGTTCTTCTGTCGTCGTGTCCGCACCTACTGGTAGCGGGAAAACGCTCGTCGGAGAGACCGCTATTCTAACGGCGCTTGCCAGAGGTCAGAAGGCCATTTACACGACTCCGCTAAAAGCGTTATCAAATCAAAAGCTGAGAGAATTTCAAAAGATATTTGGCGTGCGCCGATGTGGATTAAAGACTGGTGATGTCGATATTAACGGTGATGCTGACGTAATGATTATGACGACCGAAATTTTACGCAACATGCTGTACTCAAGTGCTGCAGGCGGCACGGATGACGAGAGACTTAAAGATGTGAGCATAATTGTTCTCGACGAGGTGCACTATCTCGCGGATCGCTCTAGGGGTACAGTATGGGAAGAGACTATAATTTACTGCCCTTCACGAATCCAGTTGCTCTGTTTATCTGCCACAGTTGGTAATCCAGAAGATCTAGCTGGATGGATCGAAGAGGTGCACGGCCGATGCGAGACAGTGGTGTCTAGTTACCGACCAGTTCCTCTCACGTGGCATTACAGCATGAAACCATCGCGTATGTATCCAGGATTAGGTCCTCTTATGAATTTCAAGGGAACGAAGCTTCATCATGATTTGCGTCCTTTTACACGCGAAGGATTGGAGCAGGGGAACAACTGGTCAGACAATAACAGTCAAGGTTATGCACGTGAATCTGAGAGGGTCATGCGACGTCGGTTCGTTCCTCATGTTGAAACCACAGTTCAACAACTCATTGCGAGTGAGATGATTCCAGCCGTTTGGTTCATTTTCAGCCGGAAAGGATGCGATCAATCAGTGGAATACTTGGTGCAAGCTGGCGCAAACCTTGTGACCCGTTCAGAACGTCAAGAGATTGATGACGCCTTGAAGAGTTTCTCTGAGAACAATAAATCGGCTATCAGGTCTGCCATGGTCGAACCACTGCGACGAGGCATCGCATCTCACCACGCAGGCTTGCTACCAGCGTGGAAGGGCCTAGTTGAGAAGTTGTTTCAGAGAGGGTTGATCAAGGTGGTTTTCGCAACCGAGACTCTTGCTGCTGGTGTAAACATGCCTGCTCGATGCTCCGTTCTTAGTGCGCTTTCTAAACGAGACGATCAAGGTCCACGCCTCTTGACTTCCAACGAATTCATGCAGATGGCTGGGCGAGCTGGGCGACGGGGATTTGATAGCGTCGGGCATGTCGTATGCTGTCAGTCTCCATTTGAAGGGCCTGACGAGGCGTTCGAGCTAGTTTTAGCTCAACCAGAGAACTTAAAATCTCAGTTTTCTATATCATACGGCATGGTGCTCAATTTGTTACAAGGTAGATCGCTTGAACAGGTGAAAGCGATCGTTGAAAGGAGTTTTGGCAACTACCTTGGCGGCAAGGCACGGGCTGTTCGTGAACGCGAGCTTCAACGTGCGAACGATCAAATAAGAACTGTTGAGATCCAGATGAAGTCGAACAGTGAAGGTGATCACGCTTCAGAATGGAAACGTTTTTTAAAGCTAGACGAGCGATTGAAAGAAGAGAAGCGTCTATTGAAGATTCTCGCACGCCAAGTTGCAGAAACACAAGCGACAGAGACGCGCGAGTCGCTCATCTCAGAGCTTGAATCACGGAATAGGCACGTGCTGATCGCGTTGGACACTGGTGACAATGTACGCCGTCTGCGAGACGAACGTCGAAATACGACGATAGCTCTTTTTGAGGACGATCGGCTTCAGATGGAGGGCCAAGATATGTACGGCGAATGGCATTTAAGCGATGTTGATAGCGACGAAGCGCCAAGTTTGGACGAGTTATTTAGTGATTCAGAGAGCGAATCCAAACACGATGACTTTTTGCAGCCGCATGAGACAAACAAACAATGTTTCCCGCCCGGAGTCATCACGGCGGTCGTCGTTGAAGCTGTTTCCGCCATGAAACCAAACAGCGACTCCACCGACAAGCCTTTCCCGATGGGCGAGTTCATAGCTCTTGGCAGTGATGGGCTTTGGTACCGCTTCTACTCTGACAGAGTTAAGTCAATCGGCTGCACCGCACAAGCATCGTATCAAATTCGTTTAGAAGAGGCAGGGCGGCCTCCGTCATCAAGTAGTTTGAGGTGGATTCGCGCGCGGGGTGGGGGAGTGTGGAAAGCCGAGACTTCGAAGAAAGCCAAGGCTGCGTCAAGCAGTATTTCATCCGACTTGACTGGTTTTGAACCAATTGACGCCTCTGCGGATTCTTCAGACTTTATTCGAGACCAGAAAGATCGCATAAAGAAGACTCAACAAGAAATTTATGACATGGACAATGTTTCTGCGCTGAGACAAACCGCAAAGAAACAGAAAAAGCTCGAGACAAAGCTGAAAAAACTCAAGGAAAAGAAAGAAAAGATTGAAATCCGCATTAAAGAGTACTCAGCGGCCGGTTGGGACGAGTTTTTGCGTGTTGTGGATATCCTGACAGAATGTGGTGCTCTTGAACGAGAATCACTCAAGCTTCTTGAATTCGGCGAAATTTGCGCCGACTTGCGCGGCGAGAATGAACTTTGGCTAGGCTTAGCCATGTCAAACCCGAATGTAGCGACGTTGGATGTCTCTACACTCGCAGGATACGCAGCAGCGTTGTGTATGGACAATCGGCCAGCAACCTGCTACTATGGGCCGTCACAAGACCTCGTTGAAGCTATCGCACAGATTGAACCATTGATGGCCGATGTTCTGTATCTGCAATCTTCATCTCGTATTGATATCCCTGTCAGTTTGAGTTTCGAAATAGCCGCACTCGTAGAGTCTTGGGCGTCTGGCACTTCATGGGATCAAATTTGTCGCGACACATCGCTGGATGAGGGCGACATTGCCAGAGTTTTCCGACGAACCGCAGAACTCCTAGCGCAAATTCCTCGAATTCCACATCTACCAGAAACTTTAAAACAGAACGCTAAAAAGGCAAACGACGTGGTCAATAGACCACCGATTAGCGATCTGTCCTAGCTAGCACTTGTACTCGTACACTTTGAGTTTTAGAGAACTTTTGTATGTTACAATTAAGCAGTTAAGCATCGCACACTTAGTAGGCTCGCCTGGATCCCTTCGAGACTCTTCGTTTATTCTTGACAATTTGACCACCTTGCCCACCGGACTTGAAGTCTGCCTCTTGCTTCTCCAAGAAAGAGAGGATATCTTTTTGGCGGGCGCCACGCTCATCAGCCGCCTCGGCTTGCTCTTTCGCGCGTGCATCAGCCATGAAACGGTTGTCCTTGCGGAGTTCACGCATCGCGCCACGACTTTCTTGCTTGAGTTGCTTCTTGAGCTTTCTAGCCTCGGCTCGCTCGCGATTCGGATCGTAATCGCGTCCTTTTTGATATCCATCTTCTTCATACATCGGATTGTACATCTTGATTGCTTCCGCAGCTTTCGTGTGGTAAGTGAGGGGCGTCTTCAGTGCGCCTGCGAGTGAATCGTCGAGTTCCTTGACAAAATCTTCGCAGAAATCTGCCAAACGGGAATCAGACTTCCGAAGTACTTTCTGGATACTTGCGACGGAAATTCTCACAGCAGCTAAGAGCTCCGACGCCGATGGAGTCTTGGACACCGGACGTGCAAGCTGTCTGAGACAGCACAACGCCGTTCTCAGCGCGATACCGGAAAGTTCGTCGTCTTGTGTGACAGGAGAGTAGATTTTGTCAAGTGCCTGTGACAGCGACATGGACGACGTATTCGTGGCACCCGATAACCACGGGCCACCTATTTGTTCTGCCAGATGCGTTGACAATCCCATTGACCATGTCTTCTTCGGCTGCGAGGCGGAAAGAACCAGGGCGTTCATGAGTGACAGCGCTTCTGGAAAAATTCGGTTTGCTCCAGTAGAGTACACACTGGCCATAGTTGCTACGATACTCGCCAAGGCGGCGTCCTTGGCTGATCGTATTGCACAATGCGCAAGTAAATTGCCAATATAAAGTGAAGCGGGGGTCATCACAGGATGAGTCTTATCCGTGGTAGGGAAGATCGCTGTGAACAACGATAACAGCAAGATAGTTCTAGAGGGTGGCCAACCGGTTTCTCCGTTTCGCAAGGCTTGACGCAATCTGGAACTCATCTTCTCTATGCGAGCCTTCACCGCCGTCGCCGCAAAGAAGGGTACTTGACCGCTCAGATCGACGATATGTCTGGAGAGAACGTCCAGATGATCCTTTGGCAATGGACACTGGCCCGCCAAAACCTCGAAGCGTTGCAATAGTAAACCCAAAAGCGTTTGGATGTGTTTTCTGTTCTCTGCTGCAAGCGTTGGGGCGTTGCATGCCCGAATACGCGAGATAATTGTAAAAGAATCCTCGGCGTTATGAGAACCAAGCATGGAAGCTAGTTCGTCTGCGCTTTGAGGCATGGAGAACGTAAATGGAAGATCAACTCGTTCAGCCTTTTTAGTCGCCTTCGTGTCGGTTTTCTTCTTCATTTGGGCGCTCGCAGTGCTCGGGACAGAGGGTTCTTCTACGTCATCCTCCTCCATTTCACGCAACACATTTGCGTGTTCTTCTCCAATTTCTTCCTCATCCATCTCGTCACTACCATTCTCTTTTTCGCTGCCGTCGTCGGCGTCATCCTCATCGTCATCGTCGTCATCGTCGTCATCTTCATCCTGTGAATCCATGGCATCTATGCCATCTTGGAGAATACCGAGCTTACGCAGTCGGTTCTTCCCTTGATCTAAACCTTGGTCCACACTCTTCAGTTCTGACTTGAGAGACTTGCGCAAACGAGTTGTATCATCGAGTTCATCATCTTCCTCTTCGGAGTCGTCAGAATATTCACTGTCACTCGGAGATTCGCAATCTTCGTCTTCGTCATCATCATCACTGCCAAGCTGGAAATTTTCATCTAAATCTTCGCCTCCTTCACGACCACGAGGTTTACCCGCGTCTCGTAGAGCGTCATCAACCTCGTCTCTGTCACCCATTCGTGCTTTGTGACGTCGAGCTGCGTAGCCTCCCTGAGGTTGATCATCGTCAGAACTCTCATCGTCAGACCCTGTGCTTCGCATACGCTTCAATCTCTTCCTCTCTGCCTGCTCAAGAGCTAACTTTTCTTGCGCTTCCAGCTCTTCTTGCGTCTTAGCTCTATCACCAGCTTGACCACGCCGTTCAAATGCGAGAGTTCGGGCCCAGACGTCATACTCGTCCTTTTCTTCTGGTGCCTTTTTCTGCTTGGCGTCACCAGTCGGTTTCATGTGTCCAACCGCTTTTCTGAGGGCCCCAGCGAGCAGTCCACCCGAACTAATAGCTTTGAAATCAGAATCAAGTTTGTCAAGCATTTCTTCATCGTCCTCTCGTTGCTTTTGTTTCTCAGCCTTGTAAAACTTGCTCTTTGCAATGAGCTCTTCCATTACGTCTTTCTTTGATTTTCGCCTTTCTGGTACGTCAACATCGCCGTGTTCACCGTCTCCTCGTTTCAGTGTTGGCTCAAAGTCGCCTCCACCGAAATGAAAAGCACGTGTCATTTCACCATCCAGATTATCGTCATCATCGTCATCTGCCGCAGTCGGCCGCGACGTGAGGTCGCGCTCACTGAGAGGTTGTCCCAAGTGTGTGAGAGTTTTGAATCCGTCGTCGCCGTCATCTTCATCATCATCATTCAGCGTGAAAGCCTGCGACTTTTTAAATTGCCTAAGTCGTGCCTTTGCGAGCCGTCCGATGCTTTTCTCTTCGACACTGAGACCGCCGTCGTGCTCGCCGAAGCGTCTGTCTACGAAAGCGTTGGCTTTGCTTGCTTCTTCGTGTTCGCGCAGCAGCGTCCGTCGACGCTTCTCTATGGCAGCCGTTCGCGCCTTTAGCACGTTACCACGCTCACCTTTGACTTTCCTTCCCAGAATATCAAATTTTCTTCGATGACTGACCGTCTCGAAAGCGCTCTTCGACACAGCTGCCGCTCCGTCATCGCCTTGCTTGTGGAAAAACTTGCGCTTTCCGCCGCTTCCCGGGTTCGCCTTGCCCTTTGACTTCTTCTTCTTTGCCATCGAGGGAGCTCGCGCGCTACTTAGACGTTCTGCAACCTAGCACGCGATCGCTGAGACTCGCCGCGATCGCAGCGCGCGCGTGTGACGTCCACCTTGCCAAAAAGTTGCTGGTGGCGGCGGCTCGAGCGAAACATGAAATGTACCAGTGTTGTACCCTACGGATTCCGGTCGAACCCTAGGCCAGCAGGTGCGCGCACGTTTTGAGCGCCGAACTTGCTCGGACGAAATAAAATGCGAGCGGCAAAGGGAACAGGTAAAAATTGAATTGCAAATAAATATTACAACGTCCCTGACGCTTTAAACGCGCGTCAGAGGCGACTAGCCGCAGAAGTCACGCCTCAGTTGACCAACGGGACTGGACGCCACGGCACGGCAGAGCCGTCCATGAGCCCGATTCCTACCGCAGAAAGCTCATCTCGCAAGCGATCCGATTCGGCAAAGTCTTTTGCATCGCGTGCCTTTTTCCTTTGTTCGATTTTTGCCTCAAGTTCGCTCTCCGTTAGTCCTGCACGATGCAAAGCCAACGAGCGGAGTTGTGGAAGAATAACGTTTTCATCATCTTTCGGCAAGCCGACAGCCTCCATGAGGCCTTCGACTGCCCCTAGTAAGGCTTTGAGGGCTTCTACTCGACCTTTTGCCTTTTTACCCGCCTTTGTCGTCATGAAATCGTTCATAGATTTAAGAGGAGCAGAGAGATTTGCCATGACTGCTGGCGTATTCATGTCGTCGTTGAGCGCCTCAAACACCTGCGTGTGAGAATCCTCCGCAAGTTTCAACGCATCCTTGACGAGTGGCACGGGCTTGGAGATATCTTCTGCATCTGAGGACTCTTTCAACACCGCCCGCACGTCATGAACCGTTTGATACAAATAGTACACTCGATCGGAAGCTTCCTCCAGAGCGCGCTGCGTGTAGTTGATTGGTGCTCTGTAATGCGCTCCCAAGAGCATAAATCGAAGGACAAAAGGGTGGTACTTGTCGAGGACCTCGCGTATGGTGAAAAAGTTACCCAGAGACTTTGACATTTTCTCAGAGTCGACCTTCACAAACCCATTGTGTACCCAATAACGCACGAACGGATTTTCATCAGCGTGCGCGCCGCATCCACACGCGGCAGAAGACTGCGCCAGTTCGTTCTCATGATGCGGAAAAACCAAATCTTGACCGCCACCGTGAATATCAATCGTTGGTCCTAGCATTTTTTCAATCATAGCGCTGCACTCGATGTGCCAACCCGGTCGACCTTCTCCCCAGGGACTCGACCAAGTGGGTTCTCCAGGCTTTGCCGCCTTCCACAGCGCAAAATCAGCCGGATTCTTCTTTCGGTCATCGACTGCCACTCTCTCACCCGCTCTGTTATCTTCTTGGTTTCTACCCGAAAGCGCGCCGTAGGCTGGCAATGTATCAACAGAGAAGTACACGTCTCCATCAGCCTCGTATGCGTTGCCCTTTGCAATCAGACGCTCGATGAAGGAGATTATATCATCAACGCACTCAGTCGCACGAGGCTCAAGAGTCGGTCTAAGGCAACCCAAGGAGGTCATATCTTCATGGAATGCATCGATGAACTTGTTTGTCAGCGCTTCGCACGTCTCACCGCTCTCGTTCGAACGCTTGATGATTTTGTCGTCAATATCGGTGAAATTTCTGCAGTACGTGACGTCGTAACCGAGTCTCATCAACTGTCGGTAGAGCACGTCAAAGGCGACGTAAACGCGCGCATGACCGATGTGAGAGTAATCATACACGGTGACACCGCACACGTACATCTGAACCTTCTTACCAGCCGGATCGCGAGGCGTGAACAACTCCTTTTTCCTCGTCATTGTGTTCTGCAGCCACAGTCGCGACAAGTCTCTCCCTTCCCCGGTCGATGAGTCTTTATCCACCCCTTCGCTCGCAGCCGTGGCGCCGCTAAAAACCCCTCGAGACGTGTTCTTCCCCGCATTCGCGCTCGACGTCGGCGAATCCACGCGAATCAGCGGCGTCCGACGCCAAGAGTCCGCCGCTCCTCGCCTTCTCTCGGGTCCGCCACTCGCCGCAGACGAAGCCACCACCGCCACCCGCCTCGTGCTCACGGAAGTCATCCGCATCGCACGCCCCGGGCCTCGGGCGAAGAGTTTATTCACCGCGGACGCGTGAGACAGCATTCTCGACCTCTTTGCAGTCACGCGAGTCAGCCACTGTCGCTGAAGACGCTCTCTCTCTCCAGCCAGCCAGCGAGCAGCGACCGAAACCAAAAGCCAAGCCCCTTGTGAGAGACTCATTCGAAGGTTCACGAACCTCCATTCGCATCACGAGTGGAGACTTGGAACACGGAAGAAACCCCGTCCAGTCCGAGGACGCGACGGCACTCTCTGGGACGCGTCGACGACGACGACGACGACGACGACGACGAGGTCGAACATGATGACGATGATGATGCGAGGCGCGAGTGGGGCGACGGCGACGACGGCGTCGAGGAGGAACGGGACATCGCGTACCCCGGGAGGAAGAGGACCGCGACGTCTTGCGACTCGAGCGTCGAGCTCGGTGAATGACACGCTCGAGCTGACTGCGGATAACATTGAGCTGGTGCTCGACGAGGTTCGACCGTACCTGATTGCGGACGGCGGAGACGTCGAGTTGGTGGAGATTGATGGACTTGCGGTGAAGCTCAAGCTCAAGGGTGCGTGTGGGTCGTGCCCGTCGAGCACGGTGACCATGCGCATGGGGATCGAGAAGAGGCTTTTGGAGAAGATCCCGGATATCATGGAAGTTATTCAGGTCGAAGAGAAGGAAGAAGGGCTCGAGCTGAACGAAGAAAACGTCGAGGCCACTTTGGACGAGATTCGGCCCTATCTCGCCGGCACGGGTGGGGGAGAACTCGAACTCATCGACATCGAGGAACCCATTGTCAAGGTGAAGCTCTCCGGCCCGGCGGCTTCCGTGATGACTGTGCGCGTGGCCGTCACACAGAAATTGAGAGAGAAGATACCGTCGATCGCCGCCGTTCAGCTCCTTTAAACGCTTTCGCTAGCTCCTGTTATAAATGTAGTGTCAGAATTCTTTTCACTTAAAAGTGGCCAACTCAAACGTCCCGCCGGCGCACGCGCCTTGCGAATACAAAGTTCTTCAACAGCGCGACGCCAGTCTCCACTCCCTCGCTCTCGCCTCGTCTGTGTCATCCGAACAATCGCGCATTGAGACTAGAGCGTTCGTCTTACGGATCCAGGCGATCTCCGTGGTCTATTTCAGCTCCTCAAAGATTGCGTGCGGCGGGCGCAAAGTGATAACGTAACGAGTGGAAGTGTGGGACAGCATGCAAGATCGCATGGCTGGTTTGACGCGTCGACACGTCGTTTCGACTGTCTCTGACGGGGAAGGCGCCACCCCAAGGAAGCGAATGACACAAGTATTTCGGGCGCTGGACGCTAATCCGAAACTCAAGGAAGATTATACGAGCGAATCTACGTCGGGAATAATCACAACGCTAGTCTGCGGGGTGTTCTGCTTGTTATTGTTCTTAGGAGAATTTTACTCGTACACGACGAGTTCAGTGGTCAGTCAGCTTCGAGTTAATCCACTGGGAGTCGATAGGCACGTCCCAAACTCGGAGCGACTCAAGATTGACATCGACATAACTTTTCACAGTCTTCCTTGCAATCTTATCACGCTTGACACCTCTGACAAAGCAGGCGAGCAGCACTTCGATGTGCACGATGGTCACGTGAAAAAGCGACGCTTGGATAGACATGGTAAAGTGTTGGACAATCAATACTCGTCTGAGGTCCCAAACAAGCACAAAAACATGGTTGAGGTGATACAACATTTGAACAAAACCGGCGAGAGCGAGCAGACCGGTGACAAACCTTCATCTGCCGTCCAACAGAGAGCAAGCAAGCCTGGGAGTGTCTTTGGATCTTCGGTTGAAGACATGCTTCTTAAACTTTTCCCAGACGGAGTTGAATCTGCATTCAGAAATGAAGCTAGAGAAGGTTGCGAAGTCAAAGGGTACCTTGAGGTGAACCGTGTCCCAGGCAGCTTCTCAATTTCACCTGGTAGAACCTTGACGATGGGTATGCAGATGATCAAACTGAACATACGTACCGATCTGAATCTCACGCATACGATTCATAGATTGTCCTTCGGTGAAAGTTTTCCGGGTTTTGTCAGTCCACTAGATGGAACACACCGCTCACTCCCACCGAACGCTGTGCATCAATATTTTCTCAACGTTGTTTCGACGACTTTCGAGCCGCTAAAATCGCAGAGAAACATTAGTACGCACCAGTACAGCGTAACGGAGTCTTTCTCTACGTCTCAGAGATCCACGGTCGGAGGGAGCAGAGAGCCTGGCGTTGTGTTCACATACGAGATATCACCAATACGTGTTGACTTCAAGGAAACACGATCCTCGTTTGGCTCGTTTATGATTGGAATCTGTTCGATCATTGGCGGCGTCGTCACAATGGCTGGACTCATTCGTCAAATTGCTGAATATGTCATTCAGCATCACGGATCTGTACTTGTAGAAATGAAAAGATAGTTAAAACTAGAGGTAGCAAACCGATGAAATGTCACATCAAAACAGTTATTTGCCGCGAGCAAAACGGCAGTGTCGAACACGTTGAGATTATGAACATGCCCATCATAGATAAAGAGGCGAAGTCAATACTCCTACTCTCGCTTAGAGCGCGTTAATATGTGTCGTGCGTGTGCAGCCTTCCTAACTCTGCTAACTCTGGCGTGGTGTGTGTACCTCGCCTCAGGAGCAGATGCCGCTTGTGCGAGACTCACGCGAGAAACGCTCTTCAATGTCCTTGATGGGCAAAGTATACAATATGATAATGACGAAAGCCCTACCGTATCATTCATTTACTTTCTAGAGCTGATTGAACGCGCTTCTGTGGCATTTTGTTGGGAAACTCTTACTCACTTGGGAGAGCCTGCTCTCGGTGTTCAGAGTTTGCTTGTGGTGCCTGATGAAGCCTTTCGGACGATATCTGTGAACATGAATAGAACTCTGGATGAAATCATGGAAGATTCCCAGACTGTTTGTGATATCTTAGAGGCTTCGATCATCCACGGGACCATATCAAACTTCCCACTCGACGAAAACGGTATGCTCGAGACTGCTCTGAGTTTAAGATCCTCAATTCCTTCAAATGTGCGTGTCGGTATGCTTCAGGTGGATAACTCTCGTGAGGTTGGACTCTATGATCAGTTGGGAGCGCATGCGAGCGTGCTTGCTTCAGATATCATGCTCTGCCAATTTTTGTACGTGTCCATTCTGTCAGAAATGCTCTCTTATCGCGCAGTGTTACCGGACATATCGACGATCGCTCGCTCGCTTGCCGACCTACACATCACTTCAGAGGCGATTAAATTGACTGAAGCATTGCGGATCGACTTTGAACGAGAAGAATACGGCTACGGCTCCATCGTGAATGGCATAGAAATGGCTTCGAGTATATCATCGTGCACCGACGCGAATGCTAAACGGCTGTACGCGTTACCGTCGAATATGGCGTGGATCAAGTTCTTTCGGAGGTATAGACTATCTAGAAGACAAGTCTTCGCCGATAGGGCGCTGCTTTTAAGCATCTTACTATACGCCGAAATGGAGAAAATGAACTCGACATCAACGAGCATGATGTCATACATGACACACAGCCTTGGTTCTGGAGATATCTTTAGGCCCAGCGGTGCGTCAACGTTTTTGAGTGCAATTCCAGGCCAGATTGAAGCCTTTCCGCTGAGATTGGATGTAGATATTGATCCGTTCCGACGTAGAATTCTGAAGTTTTCTGGTGTCGGCACGAGCACATACCTCGAGAACTCTGCTCTAAGTGTTGTTACAGACATCATGTCTTGCAGAGGAATTGTACATATAGTAGAGAATGTTCTTGTGCCTCCAACCTTAACTTCATTTCGTCAGGTTGCTCTCCGTGGAGAACTCTCAATGTTTGCAAACATGTTGCGAGCACCAATCAACAAGGAACTGTTGCTTGAGCTCGATACACCCTCAAAGAGCAACATCTTCGTTGATGGCGCCATTTTAGCCCCAACAAATACGGCAGTTCGTTTAACGCTAAATTATTTAGGAATTCAGTTTAGTGAGTTGTTCGACGCCGAGAAGGAATCGCTATTGCAACAACTTGTTGCGTACCACGTGATTGGCACTCGTAGTACCGGACAAGAGCGGTTGGCGTTCCGCGTTGGGCTGCTCGCGCCTGAACAAAGCTTAGCGACTAAACTATGGTATCCGATCCTGGAGAAACCGTCAAATACCTTTCGAGGCGTTCCTACGGCTAAAAACATCAAGATTGTACGTCAGATGTCCACAAAACGCTTTTCCTCTCAAATGACACCTGAACTACTTGTCCAAGGACGACTCAACGCCGCTAAGCTCAGAGAACAAGATATCCCTTCGACAAATGGGCCATTAAGTACGCTCGACGAGCTCTTGATTCCTCCGACAGCTGAGTTTGGATTGAGTCTGTATGATCGCGTGCAGCGTGCAACTGAGCTACGCATATTCAAGGAAATTATTGACGCATTAGGACTTCGTGCTGAACTACGTGGACAAGGATTCGGTGACGGCGACAGTGTCGTATTCGCACCAAATAATGGTGCTTGGTTGGCACTCTTCGCTCAATGGACGCTACCTGAAGACATGGCTATTCGCTCAAGGAATGCTATGCTTTACGATATAATTATGCAGATAATTTCACCCAGAAACGAAAGATTTCAACCTGCCGCGAGCGAAATATATCGTCCGTGGCGAGCCGAAACTTCTCGACACGGAGATTATCTGCCCAGTGCGCTTGGAAGTTACGTCGCGGTAAACAGAGCACGCATTTGATTTTTTGAATTAATTAATTTTTTAATAATTTTACAGGAAGACAGTGACTTGGTGTTTAACTGGAATTCGATCTGCATGGAATCAAACTGCACTGCATCGAGTAGACAGGCGCTCGCACCAAAAATTTCCGGGCCACTTTTAGAACCAGGCAATCCTCTGAGGTTTGAACACATGTCATGACATGAATGATTTAATTGACGGATGAGCAGATACAACTTTGCCGGGATTATTGCACCGGTAGGATTTATTTACGATCGAAAGTCTCTGGTCGTTGATTCTAATTGATATAGAACATGATGGATGGTCAGCGTGCATTAAACGGAGAACTTTACACGGTAAATAAATAATTTCACTTTGTTGATGAATTAATTAATTTAATTCGATTGCCACGCGTTTGTAGATCAGTACTGTGCTTCTTCCGAAGTTTGGACAGCGCTGCAGGACTGCCGACTTTACTTACCGTCATGGGTACGCTCTTGAGCTCACTCAAGGGCGTGTAACTAGCTTTTCGAAATGTGACCAGCTTCCGTGTTCGTACACCTTGTCAGGTGAGTCAATTAAAATTCCATAATATTTTTCTTTCGTCTACTTACTTGCGTGTAACGCCTCGCGATTCCGATTGTTGCTTGAGTAGATTTGTATCAACGTGTCGGAGCTCGCATTTCGGCAGAAATCGTGGTGACGTACGACGCGCTACCAATTTGTGATCCATGGTGTGTATTAATTAATTGGTGGTGGTGTCTTCCTTGCACCGGTCTCGTGGCGCAGACAATCGCGACGATAGGAGGCTGTGCTCCTTATCAACAGTCATGCGGTGGTGCACTGACAGTATTCGTGACGGATTCGGGCGAGATAAGATTCGGTGCGCAGACATACATGGAGTCTTACAGTAATTTGCCACTCAGCAGTGGCGGTGGCTTGAGGCTTGTTGACGTGTCTGTGCCTGGTAAGGGGTTCACAGCAAACGACGGCGAGACATTCAAAATACTGTGTACTTACGACGGAATGTCCAATTCGACTAAGATTTACATCAACGACAAGCTCAGGGGTATTGCAGACCCTTACTTGATGGGTCAGTACATGTTCCAACCGTTTTATAACATTTCAGGCAACTTGCACGAAAAGATCACCCTCGGGGATGGTGTCCATCAAGATCATACAACTCGCTATGCAAACGTATCAGAGCATCTAGAAAACTTTAGAATTTCATTTCAAGACTATCCGACCGACTATACAGCGGGCGATAGGACGTTTCCTGCACATGGCCGATACGCTACCTACTCCGCTGATCCGCTGTATGAAGGCAGAGCACCACCTACATTTTTTGTCCCGTGGAGAGGTGAAATTCACGAAGCGTACTTCTACTTTGACAACGAAAAATACCAAGGAATGCGCTATCCGTCAACTTGCAAGCACTTGGAGCCCTTAGAACCGGTTCACGGCGACTTTGATGATTTTGAGACCTGACACGGGTATGTCAAATCTGTCCTCCGTATCCACAAAGAGTGCAAGTTGGGCTTCAAAGGGTGGGCTCCGACTCCGCAAAGGCTAACTAAAATCTTTACAAGACTAATAAAACTATTTTACTAGGGAATCGAGACAATTTAGCGCAAATTTCAAATCATTTTTGCTTTGTTTCGGCGACGCAATCGTCAGAGTAGGTAGCAGACTCGAAAAACTTGGCAAACTAGCATCACATGCCCCGTTGTCGACCCATTTTGGTGTAATGTGATCAACTGATACCCCATTCTTTGCGCACAACGCGTACATTTGCAACCAAATTTCATCGCCGTTTACGTTTTTAAACGCTTGCAGAACATGGGACGCAGCATGACGAACGTCCTCACTTCCACCCTGCGCGAGCGCTGCAAATATTGGCACTGCAGAGGACACTAGATCCTGCAGTGCATCTCTCGAATTTTCTTGATCAGCTATGCATATCAAAGTTTCGCATATGATGATTCGAATCCTTTCCGATAGTTGAGTAGAGATGTGAATGTTATTTTCAGCCTGAGCTTTGCGTCCATCTGCAACGGTGAGCAGTTCAAGGGAACGTCGTCGTGACTCGATGTGCCTGACCCCATGCTGTAAGACTTTACTCAAACTGGGCCACAAGTCCGAGTGCATTCGTTTAGAGATGAATTCGCCCCCACTTGATGCCGCTAAAACTTTCACAAGACCTAAACACGCCTCGTATGGCTCCGCCTGGATAGAAAGCTGAAACCAATCGCTCAGTGATACCACAACGTGCGGCCACACGTCGTGGACATGGGGTAAAACTCGCGCGTCCTGGCACATCGAATCCACATCAAATGGCAGTGAATCGTAACCTCCGTAAGACTTTAATATTTTCAGAATGAATTTTTCACCTTGAAGTGCCGATTCTGCGTCCGCCAAGCTTTCAATTGCAAGCGCACATATCTTTGCAGATAGAGTTCGCGTACCTCCGTCAGGTGACTCAAGCAATGGGCAGATAGACTGTAGAACGTCAATCAGTGTTTTAACCATCGTTTGTAGTCGTCTAGCACGTTCTATTGAGTCAGCTTTGGTGTCATCGATACTTTGTTGTAGAGAACTGCCCAACTGCTCCATAAAAAGCTCTGTCAATTCATTATCGCTTCCAGGCTCTTCTGGGTGATAGACTTGTATGATTGATGTAACACTTTCAGATTCCATTTTCATGTCATGCACGTTATCCAAAACGGCAGAACAATACTCTCTCAATACTAGCAACAAGTTTTGAAAGTGTATACGATGCCTATCGCGCGTGGTGACAGAGAAAGTACGAAGTGCAAAGCGCATCGTTTCTTCCAATAATTTGACCATAGTTTTTGCTGCCCCTGTACGACTCAAAACAGCTACAAATAGCTGTGAAGCTCGATCGTGTTTGTCTAGATGTCTAATTTGCCTTGAAATCATGTCGACAACATAGTCTGAATTCGCTATAACGATATTTCCGATGGGCGATTCCTCCGTTGCTGTCGCATAACCTCCAGTTTGTGCTAGGATTGTGAGAACGAACGCCGCAGTACCGCATACTTCAGATTCATCATCTCCGAGCTTGTCAAGCAATGGACAAAGTACTGAAGCTAAGAACGAGCTTTCTCTGATAAAGCTTTCTCCCATACCTTGACCAATGATTCCAAGTCCTTCCATCACTACGCATAACAGCAGAGCGTTGTCGGGATCCTTTGTGTCTAGTTCCCATGCATCACTACAGACAAATTCATCCACGATTAGCTCACTAATTTTGGATGAGTACTCTCGATCCATACTGCAATCATTTAAAATACCGTACATCATTTCGTTCAGTGCAACTATGTTGGATATTGCTTGACGTTGCCAACCTCCTGCTGTTGCTAACGCTGCCACTTCTTCCCCGTGGAGAGAACTTTCCCTCAACGAGCTCAAGAAAATTTGAGTAAAGTGCACAAAATACCTTTCAGAGGAATTACTTGATGTAGATACCGCTGCTTTTCCCAAAATTCTGAGGATTTCGGCAAATTTTGGGTACAAATCTTGATTTTGGAAGTGCTGTAAACGAGGCGGCTGACGGGGCAGTGAATCAGCTGTCTCTAAAGCTGGACTGATGTTGATCAGTCTGATCCCGAGCGCAGTACTTGCGACAAGATTGTTATTTTGAATGAACAAGCTCTCGAGTATCGTAGAGCATAATGTTCGCCGCGAGCCCGGGCTGACCAATAGTACTTCCTTCACACGACAGGGCCCAGCTAATTTGAGCGAGACCAGAAGACGCTGAAGGTGTACTGCAGCCTCGTCTTGCGTGCTTCGCAGCGTATCTGCGATTAGCGAAAATTCTCTTCTGATGACATGTTCCAAATCACCTTCGAAAATCAACCCGGAAGTGTCCAAGATACTAAGATTGTTCTTCACTGGCTCCGAAACTTGAGACCAGCTGTCTCCTGCAAATGTTAACAAGCACTCGAGCAAGCAGCGCCGAACGTTTTCACCCAAGGTCCGAGAGCAATGCCGCATGATATTATACGCAGCTTCTCCGAGTGCCAATTTCGCTGAGACGCGCCTACTGCGCAGAAAAGTGGGAAATGTAGCCAGAAGTGCAGTTTCAACTTTGTCGCATGTGTCCCTCAGCCAACTTGAGTTTCTTTGCACCGTGAAATCTTTCCTTGAGTTTTCTACACCAACTGCAGTCGTGCTTATATTTTGTGCATTTTCAGCTTCACACTTTGACATCAAAATGAGCTCGTCTAACATGTCCTCTAGCGTAGCTTTTTCACTGCCTGTATTAACTTTGTTGAGCTCATCGACGTAAAGACGATCACTTAGAACGCAAGAAAGAATGGAAGCCATGCACTTTAGCGCGTGTTCTACTCCGTCTACCCCCGCTCCACCGGGGCCTGCACCAAGATTCGGCTGCATACCGCTCGCCGTTGCAAAAACTTTCACAAGACCAGATACGATTCCGGGAAGAAAGAAGGCGAGTGTGTCGGCGTCGTCAATAAATTTGACGAGGTAGTTAAGCGCACCCAGTGCGCTCGAACGCAAGGATTTGCTTCCGACAGATCCCGCACGTGCCTCTTCGTGAGCGATTGACAGCAGAGTAGAAACAGTGAACCCAATCATCGGCACCACCTCTTTTCGATGAAATGCAGCGTTTGGTGTGACTGAACTCGTGCATAGAGAGTTTAGAGCCAACAAAGCCTCTGAACACAAGCTCTCATAAGCTCCTTTTCTCGGTAATGATAAGGCTCCAGCGAGAGAACTGAAAACTCGAACGTTAGTTTCAGCGTCCTGCGATCCTCCAGTTTTCTGCATCGCCTCGCTCAAAACTTGCAGCGCACTCTCGATAACCAACCGCCGCCGCGCGACATCCTTTGCAGACGTATCCGCTGCATCTTCGCGGCGTTCTACGTCGAGATCAGCGCTGAGGCGATTGCAATGAACTCGTAGAACCTCGAGACAGGGGAACGCCCAACGTTCGAAAACGATAGGAGGATTTTTGGCGGTACTCTCGCTTGACAGAGTTTTGCGTAGTTCACCCAACGCTGAGAGCACTTCTTCCAAGCCACTCGCGTCGCCCTGTGTGCGCGCGAGAATCGATATCACGCGCACCGCCGCTGGCTGCAATCCATTCCTACCATCAGAGCTCATCATCGTACTCTCGATCAACGCCCTCTAGCCGCGTCCACCGTCGAAGGTTGCGCGAGCCTCTGGTAGTCACGGAATCTATCAACACATTCACGTCCCGTCCTTCGTCACTGAACCCGTCCACGCCACGGATGCGAGTCAATCGATGATTTGCAAATCCATCGCGGCTTCACCTGCGCCGTCAATCGCGTCCTTTACCGCGCGCTCGCCTGTGTGGAAGACCGCTCGGAGGAGGTTGGCGAGCACGGAAGAGTGGATTTTGAGCTCGTGTCCGTACTGTAAAAGTAACACTTTCCAACCGGGCGCACCGCCGCCGCCGCAAACCGCCGCACAAGCGAGCGACGCCAACGACGACGGCAACGACGAGGGCGACGAGCGCAATGGGAGAGAAGAAGGAGAAAAAAGAAAAGAAGGAGAAGAAGGAGAAGAAGGAGAAGAAGGAGAAGAAGGAGAAGCGATCGAGAGACAGCCACGAAGAGAAGGATGCAGTGAAGAAAGTGAAGCAACAGAGTGGTTCTCCGGGTACCGCGAGCTTTGGCATGGCAAACGTCGGCGATAAAGACTTGGCTGCTCGATCAGAGAGTTACAAGAGAGTTTTCTATGAAGCTCCGTCTCATTTGGCGTCGATGTCTTCTAAAGATGTGGCGGTAGAGCGAGAAAAGCTTTCCATCACGCAAGTGGATGGCTTGAGGGGCGACTTGGCGCCCGTCGGTACCTTTGCAGACGCCGGATTCTCAAAACAACTCCTCAAAGTGACGGCGCAGTTTCAAAAGCCTTCTCCTATTCAGTCTCAGTCGTGGCCCATCATTATGAGCGGCTATGACATGGTGGGAATCGCAGCGACTGGTTCGGGGAAAACGTTGGCATTCGGTATGCCGGCGCTTACTCAAATTCACTCCCAACCTGCATGTAAACCAGGCCAGCCAATTTGCTTGGTGCTAGCGCCTACTCGCGAACTCGCTCAACAAACTGCGAAGGTTTTCGATGACGCTGGAGAAGCTTCAGGCGTCAGATGCGTGTGCGTTTACGGAGGTTCGCCGAAGTACGAACAGAAAGCGGCGATGAAGGCTGGTGGAGGAGCAGCCATCATCGTGGCCACTCCTGGTCGACTTCGCGATTTCATGGACGAAGGTGTCATCAAACTTGATCGTGTCACCATGCTAGTCCTCGATGAAGCCGATCGAATGCTTGATTTGGGCTTTGAGCCTGAAATCAGAGCAATTGCTGGAGCCACTCGAGCAGATCGTCAGACAGTGATGTTTTCTGCTACGTGGCCGCAGAGCGTGCAGAGCTTGGCTGCAGAATTCATGCATGAACCTGTTAAAGTGCGCATTGGAGCTGAAGGCTTGAAGGCTTCCCAAAGCATCACTCAAGTCGTCGAAGTTGTGGAGCCTCAGGATAAGGATAGGCACTTGGCTCGCATCATGAAGCAGTACCTCGGCGGATCAAAGGAGGTTCCGCGAACTCTAATTTTCGCTTTGTACAAGAAAGAGTGTGCAAACTTGCATCAAAGGCTGTGCCGTGAGTGGCCTGCTGTGTGTATACACGGAGATATGTCGCAATTCGATCGTGAGAAGTCCGTGGAAGCCTTCAAGAATGGTGCCAAGCGCATCCTCATCGCAACAGACGTTGCGGCTCGCGGTCTTGACATTAAAGGTGTCGAGTACGTCATCAACTACACCTTTCCCCTTACTACTGAAGATTATGTTCATCGCATCGGTCGTACCGGTCGTGCGGGAGCCACTGGTCTAGCTCACACGTTCTTTACCGTTCATGACAAGGCGCGCGCTGGCGAACTTGTGAATGTGCTTCGCAAAGCTGGGGCAGAAGTCCCTGATGATCTTACGAAGTTTGGCACTCACGTGAAGAAGAAAGAGAGCAAGCTCTACGGGGCGCACTTCAAGGAGGTTGATATGTCCGTGAAAGCGACTAAAATTACGTTTGACTAATCATTAAACATGTGCTATGATCTCTATTTGTTTTTCTACGCTAGTTTTGTGTCATAAGAATCTCGTAGGTCTGAATCCACCACCGACTTCAGTCAATGAATCGTCCCCTAGAACCCCTCTCACAAGTTTTTCAGGGTCCTTTGACCCTCCGTGTCTCAATAACTTATCTCGAAGTACCTTACCGGCTCCAAAAGCGAGAGAATCACCAGCAAAATGACGCTTCCAAATACTCTCTGCCAAGATATCAGCAAAAAGATAGGAGTAGTATGTCGCTCCATAACCAACAAAGTGTCCGAAACGAAGCTCCCAATTCGTATTAGGAACTGTTTCAAACATGCAGTGCTCGTTTTGTATCGAAGCTGCGAGATCAGCGATCGCTTTTGCTGAGAGATCGCGTTGCTGATTGTGGAGCTCAAGATCCGTCAGCGCAAAAACAAGCTGTTGCTGAAGTTCCAACGCGCTGAAAATCTCCTTTGATTTTCGCAGAGCTGAGATGAGATCATCTGGAATATGATCACCGGTGCTGTGATGTCGTCCAAGGAGCTTCAAAGCACTCGGATCCCACGCAAAGTGTTCAAACACGTGACTTGGCACCTCAACAATGTCCATCGGAGCCCGGGTACCAGACAAGTGCTGAAACTCTGTATCAGAGAGAACTGAATGCATAGCGTGACCGAACTCATGTAGCAGAGTTTCAACCTCTCCATGACTCAACAAAGTACGGTTTGAGCCAGAACTTGGTGGAAAATTACACACCAGCGCTACGGACGGGTGTTGTCTCTCCGTCGCGGATAGCATTCTGCTGCATCGAATGACAAAGTGCGCGGCGTGATTAAACTTACCTGGACGCGGCACGAGATCCAAATAAATTGTACCTCGCATCTCCCCATCCTCATTCTTCACGATGAGCTTTTTTAAATCACTTGTCCATCCCTCTCCTGGCAATAAATCTTGAAACTCTATGTGCAACCCGAGAACACGAGAGAGCAGTTCTCCAATCCCAGCAACGACGGTATCTAGAGGGAAATATTGAGAGAGCACCGCCGAATTGAGGTTACACTCGTAGCCACGGGCCTGGGACATTGCGAACGCTTTATCCCAACTCGGTATGCGCCCAAAATGTGGCGAATAACGTCGTAACGTTTCGTATTGCTCTGCAGCAGTTTGTTTCAAATCCTCCGACAGAGTGAGTAGGAACTCTTTCACAGCTTTGGGAGTCTTCGCTAGAAGGGGAGCAGACGCAAACTGTGCATACGTTTTGAAGCCAAGTGACTCAGCCACGTCCCTGCGAGCGTTGATTAAGCTAGACAACACTACCTTGTTTGGTTCAGGTCCCGTGTTCGCCGCAACAAAGATTTCTCGTCTAGAAGGCGAATCCGCGACACAACGAAGCATGCTCGTCGACGTAGAAGGATCGATGATACCACGCCACTTTTGCGTTGTGATGTCGTTATTTCGGAAATCCATCCTCAGGTCTCTCGGAAGGGACGCCACGACGGGCTCATCGAGTTCGACTTCGCTGAAATACTCTGGCCTAACCAAATTTCGTTGAAACTCCATACCGAGCTCCAGACTCCTAGAGAGTCGGGATTCAAACGCCTTCTTCTCGGCACCTTGAAGGTGTATACCACCTCTTTCGAAGTCTTCTTGCAAGGTGAGCGCCACCCTTGCCCCTTCTTGGCTGAGACTTTTCCCGTCGACTCGTCGAGCCTCGCTGAGGGCGTTGTACAGTCCTTCGTCGGCGTTGAGCGAGGCGACATAGTCTTGCAACCGCACGTAGGCACGCTCAGCCGCTTGCACGTACTCCTTCGACGGGTGCGTGTGTCTACACACCTCTGCCACATCTACTACTGAGCAAATCTCGTTCGATATCTCGTCCAACGCGTACACAGAGCGAGCGCTCGGTGGCGTCGCTTTCAGCCTTTGTGCCAACTCGTCGCACCGCTCCGCCACCTCTTTCGCCAACCGATCAAAATCCCTCGGTTCATGGAGCCCATCGAGCCCGTAGAGCCCGGAGACCGTTCTAAAACTCCTTCCCCACCCAACCGCGGGGCCGAAACCGCCCCAGACCCTCGCCGAGCGATCCCAACCTCCGAGGCAATCCTCGAGGACGAGTCCCGTACCCCTCAGTCTCGACACCGTCCTCGTCACGCATCGACCGACCTCTCGACCTGTTCGGCGCATCCTTCGCCCCGATCCGTCTCTGGGTCAGTCTCCGGATCTCCTCTCCCCTCGCCTCGATCCTCGCGTCCTCCGGCGGGTCGGCGTCTCCCGATGCGACGACGACGACGACGACGACGACGACGACTCGGTTTTCGGTTCGTTAGGCGCGCGCGCGCTCGGAAAAGTTGGTTTTGAAAACAAAAACAAGTCATTTTTACCCACAATGAGGTCTTTGTTAACCTATATAATTTAACAATGTATTGTTAATTGGTTAGGGTTTATGTACAACCCTAATCAGTCGACCCACCCACGAAATCGGGAAATCGAACCGAGCGTCGCGTGCGTTACTCTCGAGAGTAACGGACGACGAGGACGAGACGAGGGAGAGAGACGCGACACGTCTCCGCGCCCGACCCCGCGCTCGGTCGGTTGGATTGGAAACGTTTAAGTGTCGGGTAGAAGAGGGTTGAACGGACGAAAAGGTGCCTCGCGCGGCGGATCGCGAGGGCGAAGACGAGCGCGCTCGAGAGGGAACCGATGACGATGACGACTGCGACGAGAGGGAAGACTCGGGCAGAGGTGGATGGAGGACGCTTCGGCGCCGGATTGGTCAGGGCGAGACAGTCCAGGGCGACGGGTGAGTCGGCGGAGAGAGCGTCGACGGCGCTCGTGAGTGCCGAAGTGTTCAGGTTAGATTTAGCGGAGAAAGGGGAGGATGTCTTGGGAGGAGCCCGGGACGAGGACCCGCCGCCGCGGTTTCCGGCGAGCGTGACTTTGGGAGCGGACGAATCCAGACCGAGAGATTTTCGAACGATGACCGTGCGCGAGGTGAACGAAGCGATGGAACGGGCGATGCGGAACGAACCCGTCGTTATGAGTCGCACCGGGGTGCTCGGTGATGTGAGCTCGAGATATGCCGCTGATCGGGACCCGGGTTTGGAGCAAGAGTGGGATTTCAAACGACTCGCCGAAATGGCAGGAGAAGGCGTGTGGGAATGCTACGTTTGTCCTTCGAGAGAACACAAATTCATGGTTTGTGACGACGATAAAAATAGTCATGGGTCCTACTATCACGTTCGAGAACCCCAAGTTGAGAAGATGCAGTGTAAATTTAAAGATTTCGTCCAGTGCGCGCAGACCTGGAGAGAAAAGTCTATCTTGTTTGACGCCAAGCTCCTAGACGGTTCTGCGTCAGCAAAGAGTTCGGAATCCTTTGTGCCGTCCACAAAACAATTCGATGGAAGATGCTCAGAAGGCTTGGTGAGGTCTATTCAGCAGGGAATCAAATGGAAGTGGTTGGATTCGTTTATTCGTTCGCAGAGATGCGACGGAGTGGAGTCTGTTCGACTCATCGCCGGGCATCGAGACGGATTGCAACCCGCTCGATACATTCTAGATGACTCGATACAGCTCCAGGTGAACGGACGACGCCGCGTATTGCTGATACCTCCCGCGTGTTCCTTTAAAGGAATGTATCCGTATCCCGTTGCCCACCCTTACGATGGCTACAGCATGGTTGACTTCGACGATGTCGACTACGGCCAGACACCCGCGTTCAACGCCGTTCGAGGAGTCAGTTACATATTAGAACCGGGAGACCTTCTCTTCATCCCCCGTGGATGGTGGAGACACGAGCAAGGACTTACTAAAGAGCACATAGAGATTGACATTCGGCTTTCATCCGTGAAAAGAGCGAGAGACCCCCACGCAAGTGCTCTGCTAGCATCCCGGCGCATCGAAGAACGACTCGCAAAGATTGAAGGAATACAGCACATTAAACACTGGCTGAAGATTATCGCTGAAGCTGAAGACGCGAACTGGATTGATCTGAGCACAGTAAAGGGGCATAAACGCATAGTGATGGCGCAAATGGTCCGCGATGAGATTGATTTGACTCTTGGCAGAGGCTCTTGGCAACAAGTTTTGCGCACAATGCTCGATGGTAGACTTGATCCGACACCCTGGTTGAACATCTCCTTTAGAGAGCCTCTTTACCTTTCGGATAAACCGGTCCAAGTACCTGACACGCGCACAGATATTGAACGGGAATTCCCAGAGTTTTTCGTTGCCAAGCTGAAGGGTGAGGGATACGATGTGGATTACACGCCAGTCTCCGTGTTTAATCCGCATCACCCCGAGACGATTGCGCAAGCTCGATCTACGTGAACGCGTCGTGAGGTGGGCCCATCAGAACGGAAAAGTCCAGCTGAAGAATGCAGCACTCGTGATTATTCAAAAGCGGGATTTCCTTCTCTACAACCGTCGTAAAGAAAGATGAAATAATCGTACAGTACTAGGTAATCGTTTTACAAATGTTACGCGCGTCCATTTAGAGACTACGGCGCGGCGGGAGTGTTTGGCGCAGACTGGAACTTGCTCAGAATATTTTGTTCCGAGAACAAATCAGCGTGATGCGCAAACTGAGGGCAGCACCGGTGATGGCGCTTTTCGAGCCTTTCTTCTTCCAGGGTACTGTAAACTTTGTCCACCTCTTCGGCAGCGGGCTTCCAGTCCATGTACGCAAAATTCACCGCGGCTTTCCAGCCGTGACCCAGGTTGACGCCCCAGTGTACTGAACCGTAGTCTGTAATAACGTAATCCCCTGGTCCTTGGACGTGCCTGTACACACGGATGGGGTGTTTCTTTGCCGTACGGCTCGACTTGTTCCACTCCTGTATGCGCATGGGATCTAGCCAGAGTCTACGCATCTCGAGAACGTCGAGCGAGTACTCCGAGCCGAGCGTATCTTGAAGGTATTTATGCAGAGCGTACAAGTCACTTCGTGGAATACTGTACCACACAACCCATGCTTGAGCATCAGGAGGAGCTATGATGACATTTGCCGAGGCAAAGGCGTAGTCTTCGAAGTGTAAAGGGAAAATCGATCCCACGCCCATGTAATACAGCCACGGACTCACGATGCCGACTCCCCAAAGACGACTCGCGCTCGCGCTCTCGACGCTCTCGACAATCGAAGCAGCTTGGATGACTCGTCCGGCTGACGTGTGAAGTTCGCCTTTTTTCTTCTTCTCACGCCGCTCGACGCGTCTCTGGGCGGCTCCGGGATCCAAATGGTGCACGCGCGCCCCCGCTCGTTGCGACTCTTCTCGTCTTTCCTCCTCTGGTTCGACTTTCTTCACGTCGGAAGGGACGGCGTCGGACATCACGCCGTTTTTCACCCCGCGCTGGCTTGAAACTTCGCACAATTGAAGCAATCGCCGAAGAAGACTCGGTGGGCGCTCGCCCAGGAAGCGTGGATCCCATGGATGGTTTTCTGTGGGCGTATTTTCCACGTTTCGAACATTCTTCAACAGCGCCTCGAGTGCGATCCCCTGGAGATAGGGAAACTGCAAGGGAAATCCGGCGTAAACTTGCTGCAAGAACCAACTCTCTCGCGCATCGACGCCCATCAATCTAAATTGCTCCGCGTGCGCGCGACATTGTTCCTGGAAGTCCTCGACAAATGCGCCAATTTCCGTGTCGTCGGCGGCGTCGTGCACCGTGCCAAAGGGTTCGAGCACGCCGGTGACGGGATTGGGCAAATTTTGTCGCAGATACTGGTAATCAGGACCGAGTGTACGAAGTTTGAGCTTCTTCGTGCCGATCCAGCTCAGGTCGCAGAGCGTGCTCGTACCGTCGAGAATGTCCCACGCGTCTTGCAATTTGAGCACCATCGCGCCTTGCTTCCCAAACTGTTTCCATTGCTCGGCGTCCCCCCCTTGCAAGAGCTTCTCCGGAGTCACGCCTTGATCCAACACCGCATACATCGTCGGCATCGTCGTCACGTCATTTATCGGTCCAGTCTTGTTCTGAAGCCGAAGCTCGCAGAGTCTCGGCGGCGGCTTGGACGTCGACTCGGGCGAAACGCTCTCTGAAGACGCCTTCTTCTGCTGCGTCGCCATCGAACGCACGGAGTCCCCTCGCGGCGCGTCCTCACCATCACCGCGTTCCCTCTTCACCCCCACGCTCAATCGTTCCTTCCCGTCGTGGTACGCGTACCTAATTCCTCTACATTCCCCGCTCTCGAATCGTCTCTGCGCGTTTTCCATTCTCCTCCTCTCCTCCCGAGAAGCGCCGTCGACGCGCTCACCCCCCCCACCGTTTTCTTCCCCGTACAGCGCTTTCCGCGCTCTCACCGTCGTCATCCGCGGTACCTTCACTCGTCCGATGACTCCGTCCCACGACCCGTTCCCCCGTCCGTCGGCGCGCGCCTCCTCGTCGTCGTCGTCGCCGTCCTCCTCCTCCTCCCACTCCTCGCAGTCAACGCGGTCGCGGTCCCCGCCGTCGCCGCCCTCGACCGCTTCGTTCGCCCGTCGCCCGCCTCCCACGCCGAACCACGCCCCGGCGCTCGGATCCGGATCCGGATCCCGATCCGTCGTCGTCGTCGTCGTCGTCGTCATCCTTCCTTCCTCCTCCTCCTCGGTCGCCCTCGCGTCCACGACTGAGGGCGGTGGGTGCGCGGGCGGGATTGGCGGGTGCCTTAACGACGACGAGTCATCACTCAAGAAGGATAGGGAGTCCAACATGGGGCGTCGCGGTCGGTCGGTCGCTCGGTCGGGGTCCTCCTCCTTCGTTCGGGGAAAACGCACGTTTTTTTGCTACAAAGGTCTGAACTTTCAGCCAATTCTTGCTACGACACTCGTAGCAAGTTTCAGACAATTTTCGTGCAGAAAGTCTGAAACTTGCTACAACTTGTAGCGCGTTTCAGATTTCTCGCGTCGCCTTACGCGTCGCCACAGCGCTCGAGACGCGGTGAAATTCGC
>Ga0181588_10000263_pt1 | contig 46281 bp, 42 predicted proteins | sample 071ome_26_FD_148607 | JGI IMG/M metagenome (GOLD analysis project Ga0181588, IMG submission 148607) | Coastal salt marsh microbial communities from the Groves Creek Marsh, Skidaway Island, Georgia - 071409BT metaG (spades assembly) | ecosystem: Environmental > Aquatic > Marine > Intertidal zone...
CAGCAGTTTCAGGCCGAGAACTACCTCCGTTGGGATTCCCTCGGTGAGTTCCTCGCGCTGGCGGTGTCCTTCGAGCATCTGGCCGAGGTCACTGGCAACACGGGAGCCGCCGTGCTCGCCACGACCCTCGATCTCGCGACCGGTCGGGTGCTCGACGAGGATCGCAGCCCGGCTCGCCGGCTCGGTGGCCTCGATAATCGGGGCAGCCACTTCTACCTCGCGCTCTACTGGGCGCAGGCACTCGCCTCGCAGACGACGGACGCAGCTCTTGCCGAACGGTTCGCTGATGTCGCCGCGCGCCTCGCCGACGAGGAGCAGCGCATCGTGGAGGAGTTGGCCGCGGTGCAGGGGTCGCCGGTCGATGTGGGCGGCTACTACTCCCCCGACCAGGCGCTCGTCGACGCCGCGATGCGTCCGAGCGCGACCTTCAACGCCGCTCTGGCGCTGCTCGACTAAACGCTTAGTGCTCGGCCGCTGAGGCGATCAGCACCGGTATGACCCGGCCAGCGGCCGAGGCGGATACCTCGTAGTCCGCGTAGGTCGGGAACACAGCCACCGCGCGCTCCCACCACACGTCGCGCTCAGCGCCGGTGACCTCGCGAACCACCGCGTCGAACGGGGTGGGTCCATCTTGGATCTCAACCCGTGGATCGGCGAGAAGGTTCGCGTACCAATCGGGGTGGTCCGGGGCCCCTCCCCGTGAGGCGACGAGCGCGTACTCGCCGTCGTGCTCAACGCGCATGAGGGCGATCTTGCGCACCAAACCGCTTCGTCGACCTCGCATCGTCACCAAGAACACCGGGATCCCGGTATCGCGGAGCGTGTTAGCACGGGTTCCGCCAGAGGCCTCGTATTCAGCGACCTGCTCGGCGACCCACGGAATCGTGCTCGGTTCGTACTGACCCTCGATCGGCATGGCGGAAACCTACACCGGCGTGATCGGATCATCGCCGCTGATCACCGCGACGACGTTGCGCGCCGCGAGGGTGGCCATGGCGGTGCGGGTTTCGATCGTCGCCGACCCGAGGTGAGGAACGAGCACAGCGTTGTCGAGCGCGAGGAGGCCCTCCTCGACGGCGGGTTCCCGCTCGAAGACGTCGAGGGCGGCTCCGGCGATCACCCCGTCGCGGAGGGCGACAGCGAGGGCCGCCTCGTCGACGATGGGGCCGCGCGCCGTGTTCACCAAGAACGCGTCGGATCGCATCATCGAGAGCGCGTCGGCATCGATCAGGTGGTGGGTCGCTTCTGAGTAGGGACAGTTCAGCGAGACGACATCGCTCGTGGAAAGCAACTCATCGAGATCGAGACGGATCGCGCCGAGGCGTTCGGCGACCTCGGGTGCGACCGCTGACCGGTTGTGGTACGCGATCTCCATGCCAAAGGCACGGGCCCGGTCGGCGAGGGCGACACCGATCGCTCCCATGCCAACGATGCCGAGGCGGCGACCCTGAAGGCCGGTGCCGAGCATCATGAACATCCCCCACTGCCACGGTGTGCCGGCCCTGATCAGTCGCTCCCCTTCACCGAGTCGGCGCGTCACCATCAGCACGAGCGCCATGGCGAGGTCGGCGGTGGCATCGGTCAACACCCCCGGGGTGTTGGTCACGGTGACCCCTCCGGCCCGACAGGCGGGCACGTCGATGTTGTTGTATCCAACGGCCACGTTGGCGACCATTCGCAGTGCCGGGGCCGCGTCGAGAAATGCCTGATCGACCCGGTCGGTGAGCAAGGTGACCGCGTAGTCGGCGGTGGCGAGCTGCTCGTCACGCACCTCGGTTGGGATGACCTCGTCGCTGGTCCATGCCCACACGTCTGCGACCTCTCGCAGTAGATCGAGGCCGGGCTCAGGGATACGGCCGGTGACAACGACCCTCGGTTTGGTCACGCGGCACCCACCCAGTCCGCGAGGCGCTGCAGCCCCTCCTCGATCGCGTCCACTCCGATGCCGGAGTAGGCGAGGCGGATGTACTGCTCGGTCTCATCGGCGGCCTGCCGTCCGAAATGACGACGGGTGCAGAACGAGACCCCCGTGTTGTGGAGTGCGGCGGTGGCGAACTCCCCAACGTCGCTGTGGCCCGTGATCGACATGGCCTCGGTGACGTTGGGGAAGAGGTAGAAGGTCGACTCGGGCTTGGCGCAGCTCATGCCGGGCACCGCGACGAGCCCGGCGTGCGCGGCATCACGACGGCGCTCGAGTTCGCTGAGCAGGGCAGCGGCGCCGGATGGGTCGCGGAGCGCCTCGACTCCCGCGTGCTGCACGAAGTGGGCGGTGCAGCTCTCATCGTTGGTGTTGAGTTTCGCGATCTGAGCGGCGACCTCATCGGGGGCAACGGCGCATCCGAGCCGCCAACCGGTCATAGCGAACTTTTTCGAGAAGGTGTGCAAGATCACGGTGCGCTCAGCCATCCCGGGCAGGGAGGCGATGGAGGTCGAGGTACCCGAGTAGCGCATCTCGAAGTACGCCTCATCGGAGAGCACCCAGAGGTCGTGCTCGACGGCGAGTCGAGCGATCTCGGCCATCTCCTCGGGCGAGCTCTCGCAGCCGAGCGGGTTCTGCAAGTTGTTGTAGATCAGCAGCCGGGCTTGGGGAGCGAGTTCGCGGATACGGTCGAGGTCGATGCCGAATCCGGTCGGTGTCTCGGAGTAGCCGTAGGGCATGCCTCTGCCGCCGAAGTACTCGATCTGGCTCTCGTAGATCGGGTAGCCGGGGTTCGGGTAGAGCACCCCGTCACCCGGGTTCATCAGCGCCTGGATGAACTTGGTGATAACCGGTTTACCTCCGGGCTGAACGACGACTTGGGACGGGGAGAACGTCATCGACCGGCGGGATCCGAGGTCAGCGGCGAGCGCTTCGCGCAGTGGCGCGATGCCTGGGGCTGCGCAATACCCGGTGTGCCCGTCGGCGACCGCTCGAGCCATCGCCTCGACGACGTTGGCCGGAGTTGGAAGGTCGATATCACCGAGATGGAAGGGATAGACGGTGTTGCCCTTGGCCTTCCAGTCGGCAGCGGCGGCTGAGACCGCGAACGCGGTCTCTGTTCCGAGGTTCTGGAGTCGTTGTGCGAGTTCAGCCATAGCGGGCCCGACCGTAGCAAGTGTGACCGGCGTCTCAGGCGGTCTCAGGTCATTGGGCGGCCGAAGGTCGGATGGCCCATCAGGCCGGTGTCGAGTCGCGTCGGGTCAAAGGTCCACCACTGCCTGATCTCGCAGATCAGACCATCTCGAAACTCGTAGTGGTCGCTGCCCCGGAAGGTGAAGGCCCGACCGCTCTCGCGATCCGTGCCGTGCATCGCCCACTCCACCGCCGCTCGGTCGCCCTCGACCACGGTGGACAGCACCTCCCAGCGCGCCCCACCCCAGCGCTCTCGCACCTTGACCCACATCAGCCCGATCTCATCGGGGCCGCGCGCCGGCCGGGTGTTGGCGTCCCACACGACCGCGTCGGGGGTGAAGTGAGCGGCGATCTCGGCGTCGTCACCGGCATTGCACGAGGCGAAATACACCTCGAGGCGCTCGCGGCCGCGTTGGGAGGAATCCATCGGCGGAGCATGGCAGACGGCCCGGCCAACTCGACCACTAGCGTTCGCCCGCGTGGACTACCGATTCGATCGATTCCTCCGCTACGACGAGATGGTCGAGTGGCTCCGAGCCGCCGAGTCGCGATCAAATGGACTGCTCTCGCTGGAGGTCTACGGGCGGTCGCACCTCGGTCGTGACCTGTTGCTCGCCACCGTCACCGATCCCTCAACCGGGCCGGCCGCCGATAAGCCAGCGCACTGGGTCGACGCGAACATTCACGCGGTCGAAGTCACCGGTGGGGTGGCGGCTCTAGCGCTCATCGACCGTCTGATCAGTGGTTTCGGCCCGGACGCGACGGTCACCGAGGCGCTGAGGACCCGCGCCTTCTACATCGCGCCTCGGGTCAACCCGGATGGAGTGGAGGACGCCCTCGCTGACCAGCCCCGATTCCACCGCTCCAGCGTGCGCCCTTGGCCGTGGACCGACGGGCACCGCTGGCCGGGCCTGGTCCCGACCGACATCGATGGCGACGGAGTGATCCGCACGATGCGCATCGCCGACCCCGACGGTGCCTGGGTCGAGCACCCGAATGACCCGAGAGTGATGGCCCCGGTTCCCCCTGATGGCCAAGTGGGCGGCCGGCAGCGATACCGGCTGCTGACCGAGGGAGTGATCGAGAAGTACGACGGCTTCACGATCGACACCCCTCGCGACCCCGCCGGACTCGACCTGAACCGTAACTTTCCGGCCGGATGGTCGACCTCGGTGCTCGGGTCTGGTGACCATCCGCTGTCCGAACCGGAGATCGACGCCCTGGTGCGAGCGATCAGAGCTCGCCCGAACATCTGCGGGTACAACGCCTTCCACACCTCCGGCGGTGTGCTGTTGAGGCCGAGCAGCACCCGTTCCGACGGCGACCTCCCAGCCGGCGACCTGTGGGTGTGGCGACGACTCGCTGAGCGGGGAACCGAACTCACCGGCTACCGGTGCCACTCGGTGTTCGAAGATTTCACGTGGGATCGACGCCACCTGATGAGCGGAGCGGCCGATGACTGGGCCTATGACCATCTGGGGGTCTTCTCCTGGACGACCGAGTTCTGGGACGTCGTTCACCATGCCACCGGTGAGCGAGCGAGCACCCATATCTGGTTCGAGGGGCCGACGGTCGAGCAGGAGCTCGCGGTGGCCCGATGGTCTGATGAACACGCGCCCGGCGGCTACGACGGGTGGAAGCCCTTCGATCACCCCCAACTCGGAGCGGTCGAGATCGGCGGTGCGGACGACTTCCGCCTCTGGACGAACGCCCCGGCTGGCATGCTCGCCGCCGAGGTGAGTCCGCACGCCGACTTCGCCATTCATCAGGCTCTCGCCTCACCTCGGCTTGAAATCTCCCGCATCGAGGTAGTCGCTCTCGGGGAGGATCTCTGGCGCATCCGCGTAGGTGTCTCCAACAGTGGCTGGCTGCCAACCGAGATCAGCGCGCACGCACGACGCGAGCATCTTGTGTTGCCGATCCGCGCCTCGCTTCATCGATCCGACGGCACTGAGGCGAGCACGGTCGGAGGTCCAGCCACGGTCCGCCTCGGACAGCTCTCGGGTCGGGCGGCGATGAACCTCGGTGGACGACCGATGTCCGACGGGACCCCAGATCGCCTCGTGCACGAATGGACCGCTCGTGGGCCGATCGGCTCCGAGTTGACCGTCGAGGTGTCCCATCAGCGGGCCGGGCGGGTCACGGCGAGGATCGAGCTCAGCTGATGCTCGGCGGGCTGGACGAGTCGATCGTCACGATCCTCGAGTTCGCTGGGATCGTGGCATTCGCCGCCTCGGGCTCTCTGCTCGCGGTCCGGAAGGACTTCGACCTCATCGGCGTGCTCGCCCTCGGCACGGCCACCGCCCTCGGCGGTGGCTTCGTGCGGGATTTGGTGATCGCCGACGGGACTCCAGCAGCGTTCAGTGACCCGTGGCTCCTACCGACCGCTCTTGCGGCAGCAGTAGCGGCGGCCGCCGCGCATCGCCTTCTGGCCCGGTGGCATCGCGCGATGCTCGTCTTCGACGCGCTCGGACTCGGACTGTTCTCAGTGGCGGGCGCCTCAGTCGCCGCCGAGGCCGGACTCGGCGCGTTACCGGCGGTGCTGCTCGGCGTGGTCACCGCAACCGGTGGCGGCGTCTTACGTGACACGTTGGCTGGCGACGCCCCACAAATCTTCCGAGTCGACTCGACGCTCTACGCAGTGCCTGCCGCACTCGGCTCGACGGTCACAGTGATGCTCCACGGCGCCGAAGCCGGAGGAGCCTTCGCCGCACTTGCAACGGCGGCGATCGTGATCACCGTCCGACTCATCGCGTTGCGTTTGGGTTGGCGCGCGCCGTCTCCGGCGCGTCGCGCTCAGACGAGCTCGTAGATCTCGTAGACGAGCTTGCCGCGCTCCGGGAAGGTGCCCTTGGCGACGGCCTGTACCCGGTTCAACCACGCATACCGTTCGTCACCGGTGTGGAACAGAGGCGCCGCGTAGATCGTCATGGTGTCGAACTGCATCCGGCCGGAGTACTCGGCGTAGATCGTCGCGCCGTCATCGGTCTCGACCGCGAGCTTCACGTCGAGCGTGCCGACACCGTCGGGCCCGATACGGATCCAGTCAGCCGCTGCCTGACCCTTCATTGAGGCTCGGATCCTGTCGCCCTCGTACTCGACCGAGGTGAGCTCCCCGATCGTCAAGGTTGGCGATACAACGATCGGCTTGGCGAGAGTGATGGTCGCGGTGCAGAGCGGGACAAGTTCGAGTGACATGCCGAGCACCGTAGCCGCGCGAAGTTCCATGGCGCGGGCCGGTAGGACCCTTCGGTAGTTTCCGGTCGTGACCTCACCGGAGATCGTCGGCTCGCAGCGGTATGTCTCGATCGCCACCCGGCGGCGTAATGGAACGACGGTCGACACCGCGGTCTGGATCGTCGACCTTGGCGACGAAACCGTGGGGTTCACCACCGATGTCACGGCGGGCAAGGTGAAACGAGTCCACAATTTCTCAGAGGTGACCCTGCGACCTTGTGATCGACGCGGGATCGTCGCTCCGGGCGCTCCGACATGGCACGGCACAGCCGCGGTACTGACTGGCGACGCTGCCCGCCCGACCGTCCGCGCGATCCGACGAAAGTACGGCTGGCAGGTGGTCGCGATCGATGTCGCCTCGTGGGTTCGTTCCCTTTGGACCCGTCGTCGAGCGGAGGACGCGGCGATCGTGATCACGCTCGATCCCTAACGAACGGGTTCAACGCACAACTGATCTTCCGCGCTCCTGCGGACGGCTGTGTCAGGGGTAGCGTCCGGCGCCATGAGCGAGATGCAGTCGTCACCTTTCACCGATCTGGTCAGCCGCCTTCTCGACGGTCAGGTGTCGACGGGCCAGGTCGCGATCTCTCCCGACGGGACACGCGTCGCCTTCACAACGTCTCGCGTCGACCTCGAGGGAAACACGTATCGACGCCAGATCTGGCTCGCCTCGATCGACGGCACCATCGCGCCGAGGCCGCTGACCTCAGGTGATCCTGGCGAGACGAGTCCCGCGTGGTCGCCCGACGGTCGACATCTGGCGTTCGTGTCGCGGCGCGGCGGCGACCCGAACGATCGTCGAGCGAGCCTGCACGTGATTCCGGTCGACGGACCCGGCGAGGTCCGCTGCCTCGTCGAACGACCAGACTCGCTCTCCTCCCCCGTCTGGTCACCCGACGGCCGACTGATCGCCTACGCCGCCCGAGTGCCCCACGATCGCTACTCGAAGTCGAGTGACGCTGACCGGGAACCTCGACAAATCGAGTCCTACTACACCCGTCTGAACGGCGAGGGCTGGGTCTTCGACCGACCCAACCATGTGTTCATCGTCGCGGCCGACGGCACGGGATCGCCGATCGACCTGACTCCCGCATCGAGCCTTCCTGAGGGCGGCGCTCCCGATCACAGCGACTTCTGCTGGTCACCGGACTCCTCGTCATTGATCGTCGCCGCCGCTCGACACGAGGGCTGGGACGTCGACCTCGCCTCCGATCTCTACCGGGTCATGCCAAGCGGCAACAGTGAACCAGCCGCGATGGAACTCCTGACCGACGGTGGCGCGAACATCGCCCTGCCGGCCGTCTCCCCTGACGGGACGCGGGTCGCGTTCCTCGGAAACGACGACCCCCTCACCTACCCGCAGAACGTCCGAGTCGGCGTGCTCGACCTCGCGAGCGGGTCGCGTCGATGGGTGTCCGAGGGGCTGGACCGGACGTTCGAGGTGACCTCGGGCGCTATCCGCCCGGTGTGGACGGCAGACGGCGCGTTGCTCGCGAGCGCGGAGGACCGCGGAACCTGCCACCTGTTCCAGCTCGACCCGATGGGATCTACGCCCCCGGAGCCGGTGACCACCGGCCGGCGCTCGGTCACCGCCTGGGACCATCGTGGAGGATCAACGGTGGTCGTTGTCTCCGAGGTCGACCGGCCTGGTCGAGTCGTCGCGCTCGATGGCACCTCCGAACGGGAACTGGTCGATCCGGCCTCCGCCCTCGTCGATCGGATCGCTCCGGTCGGCTGGACTCACTTCACCGTTCCGTGCGCGAATCCGACGCCGGGGACGGACGGTGAGATCGATGCCTGGATCATGTGCCCTCCCGGGGTCGACCCGACCGATGGTTCCTCGCCGTTACCAGTGATCGTCAACGTGCACGGCGGGCCCCACACCCAGTACAGCGAGTCGTTCTTCGATGAGGCGCAGGCTCAGGTAGCCGCTGGGTTCGTCGTGGTGATGTCGAATCCACGAGGTGGTTCCGGACGGGAGCAAGCTTGGGGTCAGGCCATCCTCGGTCCCAAGCATCCGGTCGCTCCCGGCACTGGTTGGGGGGTAGCCGACCTCGACGACGTGATCGCGGTGATCGACGCCGCCCTCGATCGCTTCCCAGTTTGTGATCGAGGTCGTGTCGGAATGCAGGGTGGGAGCTACGGCGGGTACATGGCGACCCTGCTCGCCTCCCGACACGCTGGGCGCCTTCGAGCCGTGTGCTCCGAGCGCGCCGTCAACAACCTGCTGACCGAGGAGTGGTCGAGCGACATCGGCACGATGTTCCGAGTCGAGCATGGTGTCGATCCGGTCACCGACCCTGAGGAGTACCTGCGCATGTCACCGGTGCGCTTCGCCTCTGAGATCGATGTGCCGATGCTGATCATCCACAGCGAGGACGACATCCGCTGCCCGGTCAGCCAGGCGGAGGAGTTGTTCATCACGTTGCGCTGGCTCGGCAAGCCCGTGGTGTTCTGGCGTTTCCCCGGCGAGACCCACGAACTCTCCCGATCCGGGTCCCCCTTCCACCGTCGACGCCGCTTCGAGATCATTCTTGAGTGGTTCACCGAGCATCTCGCGGCCGCGGAGGTATGACGTGGCCCAGGTGAGTCATCGCTTTCATCTCGCGGTGCCGGTCGACGACCTCGCGGCGGCCACCGAGTTCTACGGCGGTGTGCTCGGCTGCCCGATGGGCCGGAGCGCCGACACGTGGATCGACTGGGACCTCTACGGACACCAACTCGTCACCCACCTCGACGAGGGGGCCGGTGTTCGCGTCTCGAATCCAGTCGATGGTCACGACGTCCCGGTTCCACATTTCGGAGTGCTCCTCGACGTCGACACGTTTGGGGTGCTCGCCGAGCGCCTCAGGGCGGCTGGGGTCGAGTTCGTGATCGAGCCCTATCTCAGGTTCGAGGGTCTCCCCGGCGAGCAGTGGACGATGTTCCTGCTCGATCCCGCGGGGAACGCGCTCGAGTTCAAGGCGTTCGCGGACGACGCGCAGGTCTTCGCCCGCTAAGTGATCTCAGCCGAGAGCGGCGAGAGACTCGGCGACCAACTGCTCAAGCAGACCGTCCGGGGTCTGCCCGCTGTAGCGCCACATGACCTCACCGGCGGGTGAGAGCATCACGAGTTGCGGGAACCCGGTGGTGCCGAACGCCGCCGCGGCCGTTGCTGACGCGTCGTCGGCGAGCACCGGGAAGGGGAACCGCTCGCGTTCCAGCCAGAGCGATGGCGGATAGTTCGCGCGGTCGGGTGAGGTGGCCGTCGCCACGGCGAAGACGTCGAGGCCAAAGGGCACGCGGAGGCTCTCCGCCCACTCCACGAGCATTGGCACTTCCGCCTGGCAGTGCGGGCACCAGTGGGCGAGGAACACGACGAGGGTCGGGGAACCGGGTCCGATGACGACGGGGGATCCGTCGAACGAGGCTCCGGTGATGACGGGGGCGATCGCTCCGAGCGCCGGATCCCCGAGTGTGTCTCCACCGAAGGGGACGAGGGGCGCTCCGTCAACCTGCACGGCCCGGTACTGCTCGCCGTCGGGGGTGAGGGTTCCTCCCCCGTCGGTCACAGCGACGATGACCAAGGTGACCGCGACCACGAGGATCACTGTGGCTAGGACGACGACAAGTTGGTTTCGACGACTGCCGCTCGCCTCGTGGTCCGCCGCGTCACGCGCACTCGACATGCCGGTCTCCCTCCTGAACTGTCTCGGTCGTTCGGGAACCGCTCAGAGTTTCCAGACGACCATGTCAGTATGCCGTCGATGAATTCTGAGCGGGCCGTGACCTGCGACATGGTCATCGAAGCCGTGTCGGCCTCATTCGACGGTGAGGCGATCGATGTTGAGGCGCGGTTCATTGAGGCGCATCTCGCGGTCTGCGAACGCTGCACCAAGATCGTCGGGTCGCTCCCCCGCGTCTCCCCTGACGGGAGCGATCTCGTGGGTGCGGGTCTGACGGGACGGTCGCGACGCCTTTATTTGCTCGCCTCCCGAACGGCTGAGTGGGGCCTGTCACGGGCGTTGATCGCGCTCGCTGCCGTGCAAATACTCGTGTTCTCACTGATCGACCTGTTCAGCGGTGGCTCCCACGAGGCGCGTCACCTCGCCGCGTTCACCCTCGCCTACGGACTCCTCCTCGCGACGGTCGCGTTCCGCCCGGCACGGGCCCGAACCGCGCTCCCGGTGGCCCTACTGCTCGGACTCACGCTCGCGATCACCGCCGTGGTCGATCTCATCGCCGGCCGCGTCCCTCTTGCGGGTGAGGCACTCCACCTCCCTGAACTGGTGAGCCTCGCGGCGGTCGCCCATCTGGCGGGCTTGTTCGACCGGCCGCTCAGAAACCGACGGGGCGTCTCGGCTCGTAGAGCGACTCGAGTCGCTCCCGTTCCGAGTCGTCGAGGGTGATCGAGAGCGCGGCCACCGCGTCGTTCAGATGGTGGGGCTTCGTCGCCCCGACGATCGGTGATGAGACGACCGGGTTGGCGAGCACCCAGGCCAAAGCGACGCTCGCCATCGAGACACCGCGCTCCCCGGCGATCGCGGCCACCTCCTCGACGATTCGTCGGTCGTCGTCGCGGTAGAGGGTGCCGCCGAACTGGTCGGTCGCGGATCGCTCGGTGGCCTCATCCCACGGTCGCGCCAACCGTCCGCGGGCGAGTGGGCTCCACGGAATGACTCCGACGCCCTGATCAGCGCAGAGCGGAAGCATCTCGCGCTCCTCTTCTCGATTCAGCAGGTTGTAGTGGTCCTGCATGGCGACGAACGGGGTCCATCCGTTCTCCGCCGCGACGTGTTGGGCCTTGGCGAACTGCCATGCCCACATCGACGAGGCGCCTAGGTAGAGCGCCTTGCCAGCGCGCACCACATCGTTGAGGGCCTCCATCGTCTCCTCGATCGGGGTTCGGGGATCCCATCGATGGATTTGGTAGAGGTCGACGTGATCGGTGCCAAGGCGACGAAGGCTGTCGTCGATCGCGGTCATGATCGCCCGCCTCGACAGTCCAGCGCCGTTCGGGCCGTCGTGCATACGTCCGTGCACCTTGGTCGCGATGACCACCTGATCGCGGGAGGTGAGCGAGTTGATCGCGCGGCCGAGGTATTCCTCGCTTGTCCCGAGCGAGTACACGTTCGCGGTGTCGAAGAAGTTGATGCCGAGGTCGAGCGCCTGAGCGAAGAACGGCCGCGAGGAGTCCTCGTCGAGCGACCACGGGTGGGTGCCACGCCCGGGCTCGCCGTAGCTCATGCACCCGAGGCAGATCCTCGACACCTCCATTCCGGTCGATCCCAGTCGTGTGTATTTCATCGTGGTGTCGGATCCCGACATCGCTTTCCCCTCCCGCACGGCAGGGTGATCCGAAAAGATCAGGGTCCCCGCCTCAACCCCGAAAGTAGTGTGATCCCATGTCCTCTCGCCCGGTCGACCATGACGTCGTCATCGTTGGCGCGGGCATCTCGGGAATCGGCGCGGCGTACCACTTGAGCACGCTCTGCCCCGATCGCTCGTTCTCGATCCTCGAAGGTCGCTCGGATATCGGTGGCACGTGGAGCCTGTTCCGCTATCCCGGTGTTCGCTCCGACAGTGACATGCACACCCTCGGCTACTCCTTCAAGCCGTGGACGGCCGACAAGTCGATCGCCGATGGGGCTTCGATCATGGAGTACCTCCGCGAGACCGTCGAGGAGTACGACATCGCCCGCCATATCCGCTTCAACCATCAGGTGCGGCGGGCGGAGTGGTCGAGCGAGGAGGCGCGGTGGACACTGACGGTCACCACACCCGATGGCCCGTCGGTGACGACCTGCTCGTTCCTCTTCGTCTGCGCGGGCTACTACTCGTATCGGGCGGGCCACACCCCTGACTTCACCGGACGCGACGACTTCGAGGGCCTGATCGTGCACCCTCAAGACTGGCCCGACGACCTGGACGTCTCAGGGCGTCGAGTCGTGGTCATCGGATCGGGGGCGACGGCGGTGACGCTCGTGCCGGCACTCGCCGAGTCGGGGGCCGACGTCACGATGCTCCAACGTTCGCCGACCTACATGGTCGCGAGGCCCGACACCGACCGGATCGCTCTCGCGTTGCGCCGCTTCCTGCCCGAACGCCTCGTGTATCGGATCGTCCGCCGTAAGAACGTCTTCCAACAGCAATTCGTCTATCGCAAGACCCGCACCGATCCGGATCTGATCCGACGCCGCCTGCTCGACGGCGTTCGGGCGGCTCTCGGGCCAGGTCACGACATCGAGACCGACTACACCCCGTCGTACGACCCGTGGGATCAGCGACTGTGCCTTGTCCCCAACGGCGACTTCTTCTCGGCGGTCCGCTCGGGCCAAGCCCGCGTCATCACCGCGACCATCGACCGTTTCACTCCCAACGGGGTCGCGCTCGACGACGGCAGGGAGCTCGCAGCCGATGTGATCGTCACGGCCACCGGTCTGGAGTTGGTGAACCTCGGCGAGATGGAGGTCGCTGTCGACGGGGCCGAGGTCGACTTCTCCTCCACGCTCACGTACCGCGGTGTCGCCTACTCCGACGTGCCGAACCTGGTGTCGACCTTCGGCTACATCAACGCCTCGTGGACGCTTCGGGCGGACTTGGTGTCGACGTACGTGTGTCGCTTGCTCAACCATCTCCGTGATAGCGGCCACGCCCAGGCGACCCCGCGACGACGACCGGAGGACGCACACATGACCCTGCGGCCGTGGATCGACGACTTCTCGGCCGGCTATCTGCAACGCATGATCCCGGCGCTTCCCAAGCAGGGTGACCGCGAGCCTTGGACGAATCCGCAGCGCTACGCGGCCGATCGCCGCGCCCTCCTCAGCGCACCCATCGATGACGGCGTCATGACCTTCTCATCCCCTCGCGTCGCCCTCACAGCCGACCGGTGAGGCTCGCGGCAACCATCGCGGCCGGTCTGCTCGGGATCGGCGCGACATCGCTCCCGGTTGTGGCGGGCGACGATTCCGTCGCGGCTGTGGCTCCGTCAGCGGGATCGATCACATCCTCGGCGCTCACCGCCTTCTCCCTTGAGTTCGATCCGGTCGGCACGATCGGCTCCCTCGGCGTCGAATGGACCTACACCGGCGACTGGTCGGATTCGGCCTTCGGTTACGACGTCTACATGAGGTGGGACTCCTCAGGTCGGTGGTTCACCTGGGAGACCGACACGTCCTCCCTCGATTACGGGCGCCCGACCGGCTACCACTCTGGTCCGCTCTACGACCCGGCGGCGGCGATCGTGCGCATCGAGTTCTATCCCCACGACGCCGACGGCTGCTCGGGCGATGACCCGGAGCAGGACTGTTATTGGGAGGTCTACGACCCCTTCGACGAAAATCACGGCGGCATTGCGATCCAGATCGAGCGAACCGCCGACGGGCTTCCCACCGATCTCGGGCCCGTGCACCTCGCCACCCCCGGTGACGCCTGGGGAGGGTTCCCTATCGTCGGCTCGGTGGTCGACGCCGGCCCGGTCACGAGCGGACGGGTCAGCATCGACGCGTTCCAGATCCCGTGCTCCTGGCATGAGACGTGCGCGCCGGTGCCAACGAACGCCCAGGGCACGAGTTTCGGCGCTTTCGGAACCCTGACCACCACCGGTGATACCTGGTCGACGGCGATCGGTTGGCCGGGTCGCTACACGATTTTCGTCACCGATAACGCGACCGGTCGACGTATCCAAGGCTTCGATGATCTCGCGCCCGGTTCGATCCCCGACATCGACCTCGGCGCACCGTGTTTCGGTCTCGACCGCTGCGTCGTGTTGTCCGGCGCGTCCGAGGTGAGCCCTCCGGTCGGCACCTTCCACCCGACAGCACCGACCCGCGTCCTCGACACAAGGATCGGTCTCGGAATTCCGAACGGCGCCGTGCGGTCCGGAGATGGTTCGGCCTCGACGACCAACCCGGAGATCCGACTCGACGAGCGGCGCAACCATGACCTTGTCGTCACCGGGGTTGGAGGGGTCCCAGCGTCGGGCGTATCGGCGGTGCTCCTCAATCTCACCGCGGTCGAACCGACGGCGAATGGCTATCTGACCGTCGGCCCGCGCCCCGCCGGCCAGGGCAACGTCTTCGACGACCAGTCCGACTACGGCGCCTGGCCAAGCGCCTCGAACCTCAACCTGTCGCGAGGAGTGACCGCGCCGAACATGGTGCTCGCCCGTGTCGGCGCCGGCGGCGCGATCCGGTTCCACCTTTCCGAAGGATCGACCCATCTCATCGCCGATGTCGCCGGGTGGTTCGGCTACGGCCCGAACGCCGACGGTGTCGGTTTCTCTGGTGTCACCCCAACCCGGTTGCTCGACTCCCGGCTCGCGGGTGGTGCGTTCTCCCCGGGAGAAATTCGACGGGTGTCCGTGGCCGGGGTGGCAGGGGTGCCCGCCGACGCCAGATCCGTGGTGTTGAACGTGACCGCAGCCGATCCGGTCGGCTCGGGCTACGTCACGGTGTTCCCAGCAGGTTCATCCGCGCCGAACGCGTCGAATCTCAACCTGCGTCGAGGCGTCACCCGTCCGAATCTGGTTGTTGTCGAGGTGGGCGCGTCCGGAGCTGTCGATCTGCTCGCAGCAGGCACCTCCACGCATCTCCTCGTCGATGTGCTCGGCTACTTCGGTGACGGCGGGATGACGACCGCGGTCGATCCGGTGAGGGTGTTCGACACACGGACCGGTCGCGGGACAGCAGCAGGCGCGATGGGTCATGGTGAGACGCGAACCATCCGAATCGGTGGTGTCGAGGGCGTGCCGGCAGGCGCGACCGGAGCGCATGTGAACATCACCGTCGTCTCACCGACGGCGGCTGGCTATCTGTCGGTGTGGCCGACGGGAGCCGCCCAGCCGACCGTGTCGAATCTCAACTGGCGGGCCGGCGAGGTGGTGCCGAATATGGCGATCGTCGGCCTCGGCGGTGACGGGACACTGCAGGTGTTCCTGTCAACGGGAAACGACTCCACCGGCTCGGGCCACGTGCTCGTCGACGTGCTCGGCTGGATCGGGTGAACGACGGCCAGCCCACTGGCTGGTTGGCTCAGCCAAGAAACGCGAACACCCCGGTCGCGACCGGGGTGTGGTGGGCACGACGGGACTCGAACCCGGGACCTCCACCGTGTCATGGTGGCGCTCTAACCAACTGAGCTACGCGCCCGTAGCGGCTCGGAGTGTACCCCCTGGCCGGAGTCGGCACCACCGGCCGGTCACACGATCAGGTGCGTGCTCACCTCGTTCGCCATCAGTCGTCCCCGGCGGGTGAGCACCCACCGATCCCCACGCTGTTCGACGATTCCCGGTAGCGCCTCGCCATCGAGCCGATCGAGCGGCACCCCCTCGCGGGTGCGAAGGCTGAGTTCGAGCCCCTCGAACAGGCGCGTCTCATCGTCGAGCTCCTCGCCGGCCGCCTCAGTGGAAGCGCCCGAGTTGACGAGGTCGATGTAGCGATCGGGGGTGCGCACGTTCCACCACCGTCGTCCCGCTCGATGCGAGTGCGCGGCGCACCCGAAGCCCCAGTAGTCGCCCTGCGACCAGTAGAGGCCGTTATGGCGGCACTCATGTCCGGGCTTCGCCCAGTTGGAGATCTCGTAGCCGACGAGACCCGCCGAGGTGAGGGCCTCGTCGACGATTTCGTAGCGGTCGGCTTGTACATCGTCGTCGGGGTGATCGGCCCGACGCTCGGCGAGCGGCGTGCCCGCCTCGACGGTGAGGGCGTACGCCGAGATGTGGGGAGGGTCGAGTGCGAGTACCTCGTCGAGGGTGCTCCGCCAGTCGTCGTCGCTCTCCCCCACCGTTCCGTAGATCAGGTCGAGGTTGAACGTCGGCATCCCCGCCGATCGGATGGCGTCAACCGCCGAGGCGACGTTGTCGCGGTCATGTCGCCTACCGAGGCGCTGGAGCACCTCGGGAACCATCGACTGCACCCCGAGCGAGATCCGGTTCACCCCAGCCGCGGCGTAGGCCGCGGTGAGCGTCGGGGTCACATCGTCGGGATTGCACTCGACGGTGATCTCCGCACCGTCGACCACCGCAATGGTGGCGATCAGAGCGGCCAGACGTTCCGCGGGGACGAGCGATGGGGTGCCACCGCCAACGAACACCGAGGTGGCGCCAGGCAGTTCGGCCTGTTCGATCTCGCGTTCCACGGCGGCGAGATACGCCTCCATCAGGTGGGCTCGGTCCGTCCAGGTCGCGAACGCGCAGTAATCGCATTTTGAGGCGCAGAACGGTATGTGCACGTACACGCCGAAACCGGCGGCGTCGCTCACCTCGTAACCCGAGTCATCAGAACGGCGGCCGTCACCGCGGCGGTCTCAACCCGCAGCACCCCCGGCCCGAGATCGACACGCCTCGCCGCGGTGGCAAGTTCGGCATCGCTCCAGCCGCCTTCAGGACCAATGGCGATCGACCGATCGTCGCCGGAGAGCGCTTCCCCTCCGGGCTCCGCGATCGGAGTCTCGTGAAGCACTTCGCTGGCCGGGATGGGACCTTCGAGGCTCGGCATCCGGAGGCCTCGAGACTGCTGAAGCGCCCCGATAGAGATGCGGCGGAGCCGCTCGAGTTGACGCTCGCCCCGCTCACCCTCCCAATTGACGACCGACCGCTCGCATCGCAACAGCACGATGCGCGCCACTCCGAGTTCGGTGAGCTTCTGAACCATCCAGTCGACCCGGTCGCCCTTCGGAACGGCGGCTGCGACGGAGATGCTCGGCCGATCAACACCCTCGCGGATGTCCCCTTCCACAGCCAACATCCCCGATTCGAGGCGACACGTTCTCCATCGGCCGAGGCCGTCGGTGACCGTGACGAGGCGCCCGTCGCGGAGGCGCAGAACCCTGGTGAGGTGATGCTCGGCCTCCTCGGTCAGCGCGGGGTGATCGAGATCGTCGACGAGAAGATGGCCGTCGGCGGTCCGGAGTTCGTCGGTCACGAGAAGGCCGACTTGATCCGGGAGAACAGGCTCGTGCCCCCGGATGTGCCGATCCGCTCCTCGCGGTGCTCGGCGAGGCGGGTGAGCAGCTCGGTCTCGGTGCTGTCGAGCTCGGTCGGTACCCGAACCTCGACGATGACCCGCAGATCTCCGCGTCCCCGGGCCTGCAGGCGCGGGACTCCTCGTCCCCGGAGAAGGAACTCGTGCCCGGGTTGCGTGCCGGCGGGAATCTGCAGCTCCTCGTCGCCGTCCAGCGTCGGAAGATCAACCGTCGTTCCGAGGGCGGCCTGGGAGACCGACACCGGCACTCGGGTGACGAGATCGGTGCCGTCGCGCTCGTAGCGCTCGTGTGGGGCCACGCGCAGGTGGACGTAGAGGTCCCCGCGAGCACCTCCCCGAGGTCCCGCCGCACCACGACCGGTCAGCCGGAGTGTCGCGCCTGTGTCGACTCCGGCCGGCACGTCGACGTCGTAGGTCTCCTCCGCGGTGACACGGCCCTCGCCTCGGCAGGTGGAGCATGGCGTCGCGATGACCTCGCCCATGCCACCGCAGCGGCCGCAGGCAGCGCTGGTCACCATCTGACCGAGGACGCTTTGGCGCACCCGCCGCACCTGGCCGCTGCCGGAGCATTCCGAGCAGGTGACCGGCTGCGTGCCCTCTCCAGCCCCGGTGCCCGCGCAATCCGGGCAGGGCGAAGGCAGCCGAAGGGGCACGGGAATCCGCTCGCCGAAGACCGCCTGCTCGAAGGTGATGTCGGCCACGACCTCCATGTCTTGGCCACGTGGCGGGCCGGTCGGGCCACGACCGCGCGAGGTGCCACCAAAGGGGCTACCTCCACCGAAGAAGGCATCGAAGATGTCGCCAAGTCCCGCGCCGAACACGTCCTCGGCTGACGCCCCTCCCCCGGATCCCGACACCCCGGCCTCGCCGAATCGGTCGTAACGGGCGCGCTGATCGTCGTCGGAGAGGACCTGATACGCGCGGGCGAGTTCTTTGAAGCGCTCGGCGGCATCCGGATCGTCGGGGTTCGCGTCGGGGTGCAGTTCGCGCGCCCGCTTGCGATAGGCCTTCTTGATCTCCTCAGCGGAAGCGGAGCGAGCAACCCCGAGCAGTTCGTAGAAGTCGGCCATCAGCCGGCGTCCCCGAGGTGTCGGCCGAGGCGGTCGCTCACCAGACCGACGGTCGCGAGCGCCTGCGGGTAGTTCATGCGGGTGGGTCCAAGCACGCCGACCGATCCGAGGTGCTCTCCGTCGACGACCACCGGAGCGACCACGACGGAGCAGGCGGCGAGCGGCTCAACACCATGCTCGACGCCGATGGCGACCGACATGCCGCGGTCGAGGATGTTCTGCACCAGCGAGACGACGACGAACTGCTGCTCGAGGGTGTGCAGCACATCTCGCACCACCTCGACAGCGTCGAAGGCGGCTGCGACGGTCGAGGCGCCACCGACAAACACCTGGTCGTCGCTGGAGGCGCGCCTCAGCGCATCGAGTGCCGCAGTCACGATCCCGTCGACGCGAAGGTCGCCGAGGGCCGGCGCCGAATCGACATCGGCGATGGAGCGACCCGAGAGCACCGAGTCGAGATGGGCGGCCGCGCGATGGATCTCGTCGTCGACCGCTCCGTCGGGTAGGTCGATCACCTCGCTCGTCACCGTCCCGTTCGAGAGCACGAGGATCGCGGTGGCGGTCGTGGTCGAGAGCCCGACGATCTGGACGGAGCGAACCACTGCGGCTGCCGCAGCCGGTCCGAGCACCATCGAGGCGGAGTTGGTGAGCCGGGTCAGGAGATCTGAGGTTTGGTGGAGCAGTTCCTCGAGGCGGCCATGGGCGGCGGAGAAGAAGTCACCGACCTGAGCGGAACGGCTGTCGTCGAGGCGCCCGGGCTCAGTCAGGTGGTCGACGAAGAATCGGTAGCCCTTGTCGGTCGGCACCCGTCCGGCCGAGGTGTGGGGTTGCACGAGGAAACCCTCCTGCTCGAGCACCGCCATGTCGTTGCGAACAGTGGCCGGCGACACCTGCACGCCGGGCGCGCTGGCAATGTGGGACGAGCCCACGGGTTGTGCGGTCGCGATGTACTCCTGGACGACGGCACTCAGGATGGCGGTCTTGCGATCGTCGAGCATCTGGCACTTGAGGTTACCGAGTGCTAACCGCCCCGTGCTGCCTTGTACCGGGCGAGCGCCTCGTCTCGTTCTCGGGCATGGTCGACCATCGGAGCTGGATAATCGGTGCTGTCGAGTTCGGGGACCCAGCGTGCCCGATAGGACCGGTCGGGATCCCAGCGTTCGGCCTGAGTGACCGGGTTGAACACACGGAAGTAGGGGGCGGCGTCGGTGCCGGTTCCCGCGGCCCACTGCCAGCCGTGATTGTTCGACGCGAGGTCGCCGTCGATCAGGTGCTCCATGAAGAACCGCGCTCCCCACTGCCAGGGAAGGTGGAGGTCCTTCACGAGGAAGCTGGCGACGATCATGCGAACGCGGTTGTGCATCCAGCCGGTCGCGAGCAGTTGGCGCATGCCGGCGTCGACGATCTCGAACCCCGTGCGCCCCGCGCACCAGAGTGTGAACCGTTCCCGGGCTCGGTCATCGGTGTCGAGCGCGATCCCGTCGAGGCGACGATCGAGGTTTTCCCAGGCGGTCTCCGGCCGGCGGAAGAGCACGTCTGCGTAGAAGTCGCGCCAGCACAGCTCACTCTCGAAGGTGCGGTGATCCTCAGAGCCGGGGTCGAGATCAGCGAGCAGTCGAGCGGGATGGACGAGTCCGAATCGGAGCGCGGACGACATCGAACTCGTGCCGGCTTCAGCGGGCAGGTTCCGCTTCTCCTCGTAATGGTCGAGTCCCTCATCGCGAAAGGTCGACCATCGCTGGAGCGCGCTCGCCGTCGAGAGATCGAGGTGCACGTCGTCGATCAGGGTCGACTCATCGGCGCTCACTCCGAGCGCAGAGCGTGGGTCATCGACTGCCCCGGCGATACCGGTGATCCAGTCGCCGTTGCTCGGCGCGTCGAGCAGCACGGTGTTGCCCGACTCGGCGAGCACCGAGCGCCACGTCCGACTGAACGGGGTGAACACCGCGTATGGGCTGCCGTCGGCCTTGGTCACCGTGGTCGGGTCGACAAGATGGTTCGAGCCGGTACCGATGAGTCGTCGACCGTCGGCTCGCAGTCGCTCGGCGACGGCGGCATCACGGCGATGCCCATAAGGGCCGTGATCGCGGCTGACGTGCACAACCTCGGCGCCGATCGCCGCCGCGACAGCCGGCACGATCTCGATCGGATCGCCGACCGCGACGTGCAGCGCCCCGCCGAGATCACGATCGAGTGAGGCGAGCATCCCAGCGAGCGCGGCGCGGCGAACCCTGGAGGAGGCGGAGAACGCGGGGTCGATCACGAAGAGTGGGAGCACCGCGCCGTCCGCGACCGCCCGACACAACGCTGGATGATCAATGGTGCGCAGGTCCCGGCGGAACCACACCACGCTCGTCCGGTTCGTCACGCTCACAGTTCAGCCGACACCGGCCCGAGTCGCCACTCGGGCCTCAGAGCGGGGCACGACTCGAGCGATCAGCCAAAGCACGGCGACCGTCGTGATCGCCGCCCCGTAGGCGATCGACCATTCGAGGCCGATCAGGTCGCCGACGATCCCAGTGATCGGCCCACCGATCGGATAGGAGCCGAGGAAGGCGATCGCGATGAAGGCGAGGATCCGGCCTCGCATCTCCGGTGGGCATTCCTGCTGGCTAAACGAGTTCATGGAGGCGATGAAGGCGGCACCTCCCAGCCCGAGCGGGATCGCCACCACCAGCGCCACCCATCCACTCGGGGTCCAAGCGAGCGCGAGCCCGCTTACCCCGAGAATCAGGCCGTGCGCGGCCATCCACCTCATGGTCACCGACGGTCGCGAGGCGGTCATCAGGCTGCCGATCATGCTGCCGAGGCTGATCACGGTCATCACCCAGCCGAACCACTGCTCGTTCTCCCAGATCTCATTGGCGATTCTCGGCAGCGAGACGTTGTGGTTGTAGCCGAAGGTGGAGACCACGGCGAAGACGACGAAGGTGGCTCCGAGTCTCGGTGTCGCCCGGATGTACGCGAGCGCGTCGCGGATCGGACGCCCGCCGGGCGCGACCTTCGGCGCCTCGTGAACCTTCGACCGGTCGACGGCGACGATCGAGTAGATGATCGCGATCGAGGTGATGGCGTTCAGCGCGAAGAGCCACCCGGTGCCGACACGGGTGATCAGCAGCGCCGCGATCGCAGGGCCGAAGATGCGCGAACCGGTCATCGTGGCCGTGTTCAGCGACATCGCGTTGGAAATCTCGCTTTGATCGACGAGCTGGATGACGAATCCGCGCCGAGCCGGATTGTCGATCGCCGAGACGACGCCGAGCGCGAGGGTGAGCGCGTAGACGACACCCACGTTCAACAGGTCGACGAAGTCCGCGATGGCGAGGGCGACGGCTTGAACCGCGAGAAGGCCCTGGGTGATGAGCACGATCCGTCGGCGATCGACCCGGTCGGCGAAGGCGCCGGCCCAGGCACCGAGCACCAGCAGGGGCCCGAACTGCAGCGCGGTGAGCACACCGATGGCCGTGGTGGAGCCGGTGAGCCGGTCGACGACGATGGCGAGCGCGGTGTACTGCACCCACGCCCCGATTTGGGAGACGAACAGCCCACCGAGAAAGAGCCGCGCGTTGCGATGCCGAAGCGAACGGAACGTGGACGGCCCGGCGACGGGAGCCCGCCCGGCGGTGTCACTCACGGTGATCGGCCGGTTCAGTCATCGAGTTTGAGGGCCGAGATGAACACGTCGCCGGGCACCTCGACCCGACCGATCGCCTTCATCTTCTTCTTGCCCTCCTTCTGCTTCTCGAGCAGTTTGCGCTTACGGGTGATGTCGCCGCCGTAGCACTTGGCGAGTACGTCCTTGCGCTTGGCCTTGACGGTCTCACGGGCGATCACCTTGCCGCCGATCGCGGCCTGGATGGGCACGTCGAACATCTGGCGTGGGATGAGCTCGCGGAGCTTCTCGCACATGCGACGTCCGTACGACTCGGCGTTGTCGCGGTGCACGATCGTCGAGAACGCATCGGCCGGTTGACCGTTCAGCAACAGGTCGACTCGCACCAGGTTGGAGCGCTGATAGCCAGCGAGCTCGTAGTCGAGGCTGGCGTAGCCCTGGCTGCGGCTCTTCAACTGGTCGAAGAAGTCGACGACCACTTCGGCGAGCGGAATCTCGTAATTGAGTTCCACCCGCTCGGGCGACAGGTACTCCATGCGTTTCATCTCGCCGCGACGGCTTTGGCAGAGCTCCATCAACGCCCCGGTGTAGTTGGTCGGCGTGATGATCGACACCTTGAAGACCGGCTCCTCGATGAAGTCGACCTGTTGCACGGGAGGCAGATCGGAGGGGTTGTCGATCACCTCGACATGTCCGTCGGTGCGGGTGACGCGGTACTCGACCGAGGGCGCGGTGGCGATGAGGGCGAGACCGAACTCGCGCTCGAGGCGCTCCTTGACGATTTCCATATGCAACAGGCCAAGGAAGCCGCACCGGAAGCCAAAACCGAGCGCGCCGGACGACTCGGGGGTGTAGGTCACTGAGGCGTCGTTGAGTTTCAACTTCGCGAGGGAGTCACGCAGGTCCTCGAAGTCGTCGCCGTCGATCGGGAAGAGTCCGGAGAACACCATCGGCTTCGGATCGCGGTAGCCCTCGAGGGCGGTGGTCGCGCCGCGGGGGGTCGTGGTGACCGTCTCGCCGGAGCGAGCATCGCCGACGTCTTTGATGCCCGCGATCAGGTAGCCGACCTCTCCGGGCCCGAGCGAGGTGACGGGCGTGGGGGCGGGCCGGCGGACACCGATCTCGAGGGCCTCGTGGGTCGCTTGGGCTTGCATGAACTGAAGCCGCGATCCCGAGGTCAGCGTTCCGTCGACAACGCGGATCGACGACACCACACCGCGGTATTGGTCGAACTGGGAGTCGAAGATCAGCGCTCGCAGCGGCTCCTCGACGGATCCGGTTGGCGGGGGGATGCGCTCCGCGATGGCGTCGAGGAGTTCAGGCACTCCCTCGCCAGTCTTGGCTGAGATGCGCAGGATGTCCTCGGCGGGGATGCCAAGAACCGTCTCGATCTCCATGGCGTAGCGATCAGGGTCGGCAGCCGGCAGATCGATCTTGTTGAGGCAGGCGACGATCTCGAGGTCGTTCTCGAGAGCGAGGTAGCAGTTGGCAAGGGTCTGAGCCTCGATCCCTTGGGCGGCGTCCACCACGAGCACCACGCCCTCGCACGCGGCGAGCGAGCGCGACACCTCGTAACCGAAGTCGACGTGCCCTGGGGTATCGATCAGGTGGAAGACATGACCGCGCCACTCGACTCGCACGTTCTGAGCCTTGATCGTGATGCCGCGCTCCCGCTCGAGGTCCATCGAGTCGAGGTATTGGGCGCGCATATCCCTCGACTGCACCGCTCCGGTCACCTCGAGGATCCGGTCGGACAGCGTCGACTTCCCGTGATCGATGTGGGCGATGATCGAGAAGTTCCGGATCCGGTCAATGCCCGGCGGGGGGAGGTCCATGGCATCGCTCACGCTACCGGTGCGGCGTTGGGTCCACGGGGTGCCTCCGGTAGCGTTCCCCCGTCCATCGGCGGCTTGCCGCCAGTGGGTTCAGGAACCGCCACCATCGGGTGGCGGCGTGGATCAACCCGGAGTGCCCGTGGCCAACATCAAGAGCCAAAAGAAGCGAATCCTCACCAACGCCAAGGCCGCGGAGCGCAATCGCGCTGTGCGCAGCGAGTTGAAGACGCGCGTCAAGAAGGCTGAGTCCACCGTCGGCACCGACGAGAACGAGGCCGCCGTTCGCGCGGCGGTGAAGCGTCTCGACTCCGCGGTGAGCAAGGGTGTCATTCACAAGAACACGGCGGCTCGTCGCAAGAGCCGCCTCATGAAGCGCATCAACGCGGGCTGACCCGCTCAGCTGGCGCGTCGACCACCAGTGGTTCGCCGCCCGGCAGGCGCGAGTCGCGCGAGGCGCGCGACCAAGATCTCCATCACGGTCTCCTCGTCGAGACCGGTCTCCCCTCTGAGGTCGAGATCGGCTGAGGCCAGCAGCCCAATGGCTCGACGGACGCCGTCGACGCCAAGGCGCCGATACGAGTTGAGGACTTTCCCTGCGGCGAAGGAGCTCTTCACCCCGAGCGCTGCCGCCGCGCCGTCCGGGTCGCTGGCCCCCGATCCATCGAGACGAGCCATCTTGGCGTAATGGCCATGAAGGATCGCCATGACCTGCAGGGGATGGCGCCCACCCCCGTGCATCATCCGGTGCAGGAGCGTGATGGAGCGCACGACATCACCACCGTCGATCGCGTCGGTGAGGTCCCAGGGAGGCACACCTCCCTCCTCACCGAGGAGGGGTTCGAGTTCGGCGAGTTGGACTTTCGAACGACCCGAGTGGGCAGCCGCAACCGTGTCGAGGAGTCCGTCAAGCGTGGAGGTGTTCTCGCCGAGCCAGTCGAGCAGACGGGTGAGGGCGGGCTGATCGAAATGCAGGCCCTTCACCTCGAGTCGACTCCGCACCCAGGTCTCGAGGTCCCGTCCGCGCGTTGACACCGAGGTACTACGCGTCGAGCCTCCGGCGGATTTCACCGCGTCCAGGAGCGGTTTGGTGACCGCTCCCCCACCGCCCACCAGCACGAGGTGCGTCGTCGGCAACGGATCGGCGAGATAGGCCTTCATAACGTCGATGTCGGCGGCGACGAACCGTCCGATGCCTCGCGCGACCACGACGCGACTCTCGGTAAGAAATGGAGGGGTCTGCGCGGAGTCGACCACCTCGCGCAGGGTGTATTCGGCTCCATCGAACTCGTCGACCATGAGGGATCGGTCGGCGTCGCCGACGAGTTCATGCACGAGTTCAGTGACCGCCGCGCGCAGGTTCGACTCGTCGTCGCCGGTGAGGAGGTGGATACTCATGCCGCCTCGTTCATAGCACCCCTCCTCGCTGTGGTGTCACCGCTCCACCGAGCGAGTGCGAGAATCGCGCCGCCGAGCATCGCGGTGACCAACACACCGGGGATCGAACTCGCGGGCTCGAGCCGATCACCGATCGCTGCGATGTGGTCCACCCAGCGCACCCCGAGGGCGACCGGCGCGAGGATCAATGATCCGACGAGGGGCGCGATGGTGGCGGTCAGCCCGGCGAGGAGGCAGGCGGGCAGGCCGATCAGCATCACCAGTCCGGCCACTGGCACCGCGAGCAAGTTGGCGACGAGGCCGATGAGGGGCAGGCGGCCGAAGGCGAGGAGGCTCGGTACGGCGACACCGAGCTGAGCGCCGAGGGTGACGGCGACCGGCGTGGCGAGCAGTCCGAGGCGCGCGAGCCCCGGGAGGAGTCGGGGGCCGATACCGATCACTCCGGCGGTCGCCCCGACCGAGAGCCAGAGTCCAACCGATCGCGTGATGAGCGGGTCGATGACGACCAAGGCGATCACGGCGAGCGCGAGCATGCGAATCGGGCTCCGCTCGCGACCGATGTGCGCGCCGACCGCGGCGAGCACCGCCATCGTTCCGGCCCGAAGGATCGATGGTTCGAATCGGGTGATCATGACGAACCAGGCGATGAGGCCGATGGTTGCGAGGAGCCTCGCTCGTGTCCGGAGCCGGCGCAGGAGCGGCGAGCTGGCTGCGAGCACGAGGGTCACGTTCTGGCCGGACACGGCGGTGAGGTGAGAGAGACCGCTGCGGCGGAAGCGCTCGATCATCTCCGCGGGCTGCTCGAGGTCATCGCCGATGACCAGACCACGAAGCAGCGAGTCTTCCGGGGCCCCGATGAGGGCCGCTCCATCGGCGACAAGGGCGCGCACCCGGTTAGAGGAGCGAGCGAGCGCCCCGCCGTCGGCGACGTCGCCGAGCCAATCGACGCGCAGCTCGCCAACCGTGTGTTGCCATGCCACACGCGAGCGGCGTTTCGGGTCGAGGGAGATCCGTTCCCCAGAGATCATGACGTGCTCGCCAGCGCTGAGCGACTCGGCTCGGGCGCGATGCGAGGACCGTCGAAGCCACACCTCATGGCGCTCGCCATTCACCTCGACGAGCAGCCAGGTCGACGATCGGTAACTGCGAGGGTCGTCGACCACCCTCGCCCATCCCGTGTACGGCCCGCGTGCGTCGACGAGAAGCGACCGATTCGCGCGTTCGCCAAGCACGAAGCCGAGCAGGCAGAGCACGGCAATGCACAACAAGGCAACGACGCGGCGAGAGCGAGCAACCCGCGGCACTCCGACCACAACGAGCAGGCACCCAACGACGAGTCCGAGCCGGGCGACGACGGGAGACCCGCCGCCGAGGGCCGAAGGGAGAGCGACAATCGATGACGAGAGCACCACGGCAGCGGCGACGATGAGGCGGTCGGGCAGACCGGTCGATTCGTCGCCGGTCTCGTGATCGCCTCGCTCCCCCTCGGGGTCGCCTCGCGCGACGTAGTCTGACGGCGCCGCGTCGGTCATCGACGCAGGAGTAGACGATGAGCGACCAAGCGATCGACAGCGCGCAGCCCACCGAGGCCCCCGCAACGCAGCCCACGCCTGAGTACCGCGGATTGAGGTGGCATCGCAACCGCGTGCGGCGCCTCGGCCCGCTCTATGGACTCGCGCTGCCGGGTGTCACCGGTCTGGTCGCGATCGCCGCGCTTGTTTTCGGGCAGGGCAGAACGACGGCGGTGCTCGCCTTGCTGACCGGGGTGGTCGCAGCTCCTGGCCTGCTCGTGGTCGGGGCGCCGATCGCCGACCAAGGCGCGTACCCCCTTGCGATCGCAGGAAGCGTGCCGTTCTGGCTGCTGCTCGGTTGGGTGGCGAGTCGCCGGGCGGCTCGACACCCGATCACCGCGTGGCGCGAGTTTTGGATGGAGATGGGCCTGCTCTACGTCGCGGTTGGCATCGGCGCGGTCGCCGGGGTGCTGATCGCGGCGGTTCGCCTCGGCGAGCGCCTGCTGTAGGCACCCGCTCACGTCGCGACCAGATCGCGGAGCGCGTCGATGCGCACCGGGCCGAGCCCAGACACCCGATTGAGGTCGTCGACCCCTCGGAAGGGACCGGATCGCTCTCGTTCGTCGACGATGGCCCGGGCGAGGGAGGGGCCGATACCGGGGAGGCCCTCAAGGGTGGCGGTGTCGGCGCTGTTGATGTCGACCAGGCCGGCGGGCTCGGGCCAGGCGACCGCGAGCTCCCCGATCTCGGGAAGTCGAACCTGCGCCCCGTCAACCAGCGGCGCCGCGAGGTTGACACGGTCGGTGTCGGCGGCAGCGGTCGGGCCTCCCGCCGCGTCGATCGCCTCGTGCACCCGCGACCCGGCCTCGAGTCGGTAGACCCCGGGGCGGTTGACGGCACCAGCGACATGCACCGTGACTCGCACCATCGGTTCGCCGATGCCCGACCGGGTCGAGCCCACAGCCGTCGTCAACGTGGGGATGGCCGCCTCGACCGGCGGACGCGAAGGTGAGAGGAGCCACATGCCAGCGATAGTCACCGAGAGGGCCGCGACAGCGGTGGCGATGAGGCGCGCGGGCCCCCAGAACTCGATGAGCGCACGGGTGCGAGCGAGCGCGCGTTCCTTCGGACCGGCCGCTCCGATTGGTGCGGTTGATGACGCCATCGATGCTCCTCTCCGATCGGGAGGGAGGTCGGAGCGCGCACCCTACGGTGCTGTGACGGTCAGAAGAGTCGGGCCGTCAACTGTTTGCGATAGGCCGCGGTTCGGGGATCGTCGGGGCCCATCAGTTCGAGGATGTCGACGAAGGTCTGCCGCGCCTCATCATCACCCTTGACACGGTCGAGTAGCTCGGTTAGCCGCTCGTCGTAGTCGTCCTCGGGCTTGACCGTGCCGAGACGCGCCTCGGCCTTCACATGGCGAACTCGGTCGGTCTCGGGCACGCGCTCGAGCAAAGCGAGCGCCTCGGCCGTCTCACCGCGCTCCACGAGGATCTCAGCGAGTGTGACCACGATGTCCTCGTCGCCCGGGTTGGTCTCCAAGGCCGCGCGGAGACCGAGCTCGTCGCGGGCGGCCACCAGCGAGGCGATCATGTCGTCCTCGGCGCTCGGCGCGAGACGATCAACGAAGGCCTGGACCTCGGAGCGACCGACCGCTCCCATGAAGCCGTCGACGACCTTCGCGTCCGATACGGCGTAGACCGCCGGGATCGACTGAACCTGAAAGGCGCCGGCGATCGCTGGGTTCTCGTCGACGTTGACCTTGGCCAACACGACCTTGCCGCCCGTCGCGGAAATGACCTCTTCAAGGATTGGGCCGAGGGTCTTGCACGGGCCACACCACGGTGCCCAGAGATCGACGACCACCGGTGTGGACTGCGAGCGCAGCATCACCTCCTGTTCGAAGGTCGCGTCGGTGACGTCGATGACGGCACCGCCCTGATTGCCGAGGGCTCCGAGATCGGTCATGGTTCCACGCTACCGATACCCCTTGGCCGGGGGCACCCGCTGCGCGCACGGAGGGACGGAAGTCCCTAGCGATACCGATCGGTCGCGCTTACGTTCGGACTCGGAGGCCGAACACTCGGTTCGCAGCCCTCTCGAGGAGGTTGAGATGTCCAGTGAATTCACGACCCAACGTGGCGACGAGCACACGCATCTGATCGTTCTCAGCGACGGTTCCGACTTCGCGTGGCGCGCGGTGGATCTCGCCGCCGAGTTGGCCAGCTCGGACGGACTCGATCTCGAGGTCCTCGAGGTCGTGCTGCTGCCCGGTGACGTGGAGGCAACCATGGACGCGATCCGCCGGCGGTTCACCCAACAAACCGCCCGCCGTGAACGCGTTGATGCCCGCATCGGTGAGAACCTCCGAGTCACGGCCCTCGTCCAGAACGGTCGGATCGACGAGACCATCGCTGCCGAAATCGATGGACGCGATGACGGATCCTTGATCGTAATGAGCAGCGTCGGCAGGGGACGCTCGGCTGCGCTTATCGGATCGGTAGCCGAGGACCTCCTGCGGGCGCTCCACGGTCCGATACTCCTCGTCGGCCCCCAAGTGGACATCGAGAGTTTCGACCCCTCCGGCCGCGTGCTCATCGCGGTGGACGGTTCAGAACTCTCCGAGCAGGCGATCGGTGTCGGCCTCGCATGGGCGATCGAGCACGGCAGCACCCCATGGCTTGTTCAGAGCCTCGATCAGGAGTTCGCCGACGCTGACCGTGGCGAGTCCGCATACCTCGCCCGAACCGCCGACGGCATCTACCGCCGGACCGAGCACCGAGTTGAGTACGAGGTCCTCCATCATCGGCACCCAGCTCACGCCATCGCCGACTACGCGAGCGATGCATCGGTGTCTCTCGTTGTCGCGACCACGCACGGACGAAGCGGGACCGGTCGTGCGGCGCTCGGATCAGAGGCAATGAGCATCGTCCATCGGTGCCCTCGGCCGGTGCTCCTCACGCGGCCTCCCGTCATCAGCGACTGAACGACCCGCCCCGAGTCGCCCGCCGGACGGTCCGGATACCATCGCCGCATGGCGTCCGGGGCGGAGACAGACGACACGCCCATCGGAATCGAGTCGTCATCGGTCTCCGCTTGGCTCGACGAGCACATCCCCGGCGCCCGCGGGCCGTATCGGTTCGAGGTGATCGCCGGCGGTCACTCCAATCTCACGTTCTCCGTGGTCGGCGATGATGGCCGACCCATGGTGTTGCGTCGTCCTCCGCTCTCGCACGGACTCGCGAGCGCCCACGACATGGGGCGTGAGCACCGCATCATCTCGGCTCTGGTGGATGGCCCGGTACCCGTACCGAGAACGCTCGGCATGTGCGCTGACGAGTCGGTCAACGACGCTCCGTTCTACGTGATGGAGCGGGTCGACGGCGTCGTCGTCCGCGATGAGGAGACCGCGTTGACCGCGCTCACCCGCGAATCGCGGTCGACCGCAAGTCGGTCGCTGGTCGACACCTTGGCTGCGCTTCATTCCGTCGACCCGGTCGCCGTCGGACTCGGCGATCTCAGCCGGCACGAGGGCTATCTGGCTCGGCAACTGAAGCGCTGGTACGGGCAGTGGAACGCTCAGAAGACCCGCGAGTTGCCGATCGTCGATGAAGTGCACGACGCCTTGCTCGAATCACTACCCGAGCAGGGCTCGGCCACCATCGTCCATGGCGACTACCGACTCGACAACACGATGCTCGCCGCCGATGGCTCGGTGGCGGCGGTTCTCGATTGGGAGATCTGCACCCTCGGCGACCCGCTCGCCGACGTCGGCCTTCTCTGCGTTTACTGGACGGGGCCGAATGACGAACCGAGCCCGTGGGCCGCGGCGGCGACCCGCGTGGAGGGTTTCTGGGACCGCCAGCAACTCGTCGACCGCTACGCCGAGGTCTCGGGACGGAATCTCAGCGATCTCGACATCTACATCGCTTTCGCCTCCTGGAAGCTCGCCTGCATCCTTGAAGGTGTCTACGCCCGCTATCTCGGTGGCGCGCTCGGATCCAAGGATCCCGCCGAACTCGAACCGTTCCGGCGGCAGGTCGACTCGGCTGCTGAACGGGCCCTTCAGATCCTGGAGGCGCGATGACCTCCCCCGGTGACACCATCCGCTGGCTCTCGGACACGCCACAGCTCGACAACCCGGTCATGATCGTGGCCCTCACCGGATGGATCGATTCCGGTGGCGCGGCTCAGTCCGCGATGCAGGCCGTTATGACCGAGTCGGACGGCTCGCCGGTGGCCGTGTTCGACGATGACCCCTTCATCGACTTCCGCGCTCGCCGGCCCACACTTCACCTCGACGAGGGGCTCAACACGCTCGTCGAGTGGCAGCACATCACCATCTCGGTCGGCCGCGACCTCGCGGGGCACGACTTGGTCCTCCTCAGCGGCCCTGAGCCGGACATGGCCTGGCACCGCTTCCGCGCGGAGATGTCCCATCTCGCTCGTCTGCTCGGCGTGTCGGCGATGGCCCATCTCGGCGCCTATCCCTTCGCGGCCCCGCACACCCGCTCGCCTCGCCTGTCGATCACCACCCCTTCCCAGGACGTGCTCGCTCGCGTGCCCTTCCTTCGCTCCACCCTCGAGGTTCCCGCCGGGGTCTGCGCGATCCTCGAGCACGAGATGCACTCTCTCGGCATCCCGTCGCTCGGTATCTGGGCTCAGGTGCCGCATTACGTGTCGACGATGCCGTATCCGGCTGCCGCTGTCGCCCTGCTCGACGGGTTGCGTGAAGCCGTGGATGTCGTGGTTGACGGAACGGGGATCCGCCAGCAGACGGTGAAGCAGCGTCAACGGATCGATGATCTGATCTCCGGCAACGAGGAGCATCAAGCGATGCTCGAACAACTCGAGCGGATCCACGACTCGACCGACGACACTCCGAGCGGTATCGATTTCGGGGGGCCGCGAATCGAACTGCGCTCAGCCGATGAGATCGGCGCTGAGATCGAGCAGTTCCTTCGCGATCAAGACTGACTCAGCGGGCCGGTAACGGCCCACGGGTTACCCTCCGGTAATGAAGATCGACGCGACCCTCCCCTCGACGATCGCCGGTGCCGGCACAGCCGCCGCCGAATTCGAGGCAGCGAACTACGACGGCGTGTGGACCGCCGAGACGGCTCACGATCCCTTCCTTCCCCTCGTAGCGGCGGCCTCGGCGACCGAGCGGGTCGACCTCGGAACATCAATCGCTGTCGCGTTCGCTCGAAATCCGATGCTGCTCGCGAACATCGGCTGGGACCTCCAGACCTACTCAGGGGGTCGCTTCCACCTCGGTCTCGGCAGCCAGATCAAGCCGCACATCACGAAGCGCTTCTCGATGGAGTGGAGTCATCCGGCGCCACGTATGCGCGAGATGATCCAGGCCGTCCGCGCTATCTGGGACACCTGGCTGACCGGTGAACCACTGGCCTTCCGCGGCGAGTTCTACCGCCACACGCTCATGACCCCGTTTTTCACTCCCGACGCCTCCGACCTCGACGGGTTCGGCCCGCCGAAGGTGTTCCTCGCCGGTGTCGGGCAGTTGATGACCGAGGTCGCTGGGGAGGTCTGCGACGGGTTCTTCTGCCACGGCTTCACCACCGAGCGTTATCTGCGCGAGGTGACGATCCCCGCCCTGCAACGAGGACGGGAGCGCGCCGGGTTGTCACTCGAGGGTTTCGAGGTCTCCGGACCGCTGTTCGTCGTCACCGGCAACACCGAGGAGGAGATGGCGGCGGCGGCCAAGGCGACCCGGCAGCAGATCGCCTTCTACGGCTCGACCCCGGCATATCGCGCGGTTCTCGACCTCCATGGCTGGGGTGAGCTGCAAGACGAGTTGAACAAACTCTCGAAACGCGGCGAATGGGAGGCGATGGGCGAACTGATCGACGATGAGGTGCTCAACACCTTCGCGGTGGTGGCCGAGCCCGAGGGCATCGCCTCCGAGTTGCGCCAACGCTTCGGTGACATCGTCGATCGCCTCGGTTTCTACGCCCCGTACAAGAGCGATCCCGATCGCTGGGCGGCGGTGTTGAGCGACCTCAGGGCCGCCTGACGACCGGTCAGTCAGCGGCGCCGTCGGGCCCCATCGCCCCGGAGAGCCAACGGCGGGCGTTCTCACCGAGGGCCTCGGTCGCGTAGCCGCCCTCTTGGAGCACGACCGTCGGCAGCCCCATGTCGGCCACCATCGCGCCGCAGCGCTCGAGTCCGTCACCGGTGAGGCCAAGGTCGCTGATCGGGTCGTCGAAGTAGGTGTCGAGACCGAGGGACACCACCACCGACTGCGCACCTGATGAGGCGATGCGTTCGCAGGCCCCGGCGAGCGCGAGCAGATAGGCATCGTCATCGCAGCCGGCCGGCAACGGAAGGTTGTGCGTAGAACCCGACCCCGATCCGGTTCCCGTCTCGTCGGCGTGACCGGTGAGATAGGGGTACGCCCGGTGTGGATCGCCATGCAGCGAGACAAACACGACATCTTCCCGGTCGTAGAAGATCTGCTGGGTGCCGTTGCCGTGGTGGTAGTCGACGTCGAGCACGGCCACCTTCGAGCCGGTGGTGCTCGCGAGGTGGTTCGCCACCACAGCCGCGTTGTTGAAGAAGCAGTAGCCGCCGTACAGCGAGCGCGAGGCATGGTGACCCGGTGGCCGGCACAGCCCGTAGGCGGTGCGCTCCCCGGCCATCACGAGATCGGCCGCGGTCAAGGCGACATCAACCGATGATCGGGCCGCGTCGTAGGTGCCCTGGGTGATCGGGGTGGTCGTCTCGAAACACCACCACCCGAGTTCCATCGAGATCGAGTCGGGCCGACGGGCCGGGCCCATCCCGTCGCGAAGGCCGGCCATCGAGAACACATCAGGGATGACGTCGTGCGTCGGCCCGTGCGCCTCCTGGAAGCGCCCCCATGCCGACTCGAGAAAGTCCACCAAACCCGGATCATGAACCGCGTCGATCGCCTCGCGGCCATGGTCGTCGGGGGCGACGAACTCGAAACGTCCGTCGGCGGCCAGCGCCGCCCGAATGATCTCGGCCCGTCCCGGATGCTCGAAGGGCTCCTGAAATCTCGAGTCCTCCAACTCCCTCTCGGGATGGTGTGCCCGGTGACGCAGGGTGTAGACCACCTTCACGGGGCCATCCTTACAGGAGTCCCAAGAAACTGAAACGACGAGCGCCACCCTCGGAGGAACCATGACCCGTCTCGGCTACCAGATCCCATCCTTCTCCTATCCAGGAGTCGACCAGTCGGGCGTGTTCGACCATGTCATCCGTCAAGCCGTCGAGGCTGAGAACTCCGGTTTCGACACGGTGATGCTCATGGATCACTTCTTCCAGTTGCCCGGCCTCGGTCAGCCCGATGAGTACATGCTCGAGTGCTACACGGCTCTCGGGGCGATCGCCCGCGAGACCTCCCGGGTGCGGCTGTCGTCGCTCGTCACCGGCAACACCTACCGGAACCCGGCAGTGCTCGCGAAGATCATCACCACCCTCGATGTCGTCTCCGGAGGCCGCGCCCAACTCGGCATCGGCGCGGGATGGTTCGAACTCGAGCACAACTCGTTCGGTATCGAGTTCGGCACCTTCACCGACCGGTTCGAGAAACTCGAGGAGGCCCTCAACATCATCCTCCCGATGCTTCGCGGCGAGCGTCCGAGTCTTGACGGCAAGTGGTACACGGTGACCGACGCCATCAATGAGCCACCACCCGTGCGGCGGGTGCCCGTGATGATCGGCGGTTCCGGGGAGCGAAAGACGTTCCGCATGGTCGCCCAATACGCCGACTCGGCAAACATCATCTGCCCGGTCGATCAGATCTCACACAAACTTGACGTGATCGCCGGTCACTGCGAGACGCAGGGACGCGATCGTTCCGAGATCGTCGTCAGCCGCCTCGCCTACCTCTGTGTGGCGCCGACCCACGACGAGGCTCAAGCCGAGCTCGACGCGATGCTGCTCGGCCGCGGCGTGCCCGAGTCGAAACTCGAGACCGCGCGGGCGAACTTCCACTGGGGCGACCCCGATGAGGTCGCGGAGGAGATGGCATCCCAGATGGCCCTCGGCCTCGACGGGTTCTGTGTGAACTCCCTCGCCAACTGTTGGATCCCGGGACGGATCGAGTTGCTCGGCGAGACCCTCTCGCGGGTCGTTGGACTGTGATCTCCCGCTGAGAGCGGATCAGATGAGCGCGAGTTCCTCGGCGAGGTAGAGCTCGCGGCAGCGGGCGCGCTGCAACTTGCCCGACGAGGTCTTCGGGAGCGTGCCCGGTTGCACGAGCATGACGTCGCGCGGCGGCAAGCCGCACACCTCGAGGGTGCGGTGGTGGATCGCCTCGCGAATCTCGTCGAGTGAGGCGTCACCGGAGTCGCGGGCCTCAGCGACGACGACCACCGTCTCTTTGCCCTTGTAGCCGTCCTGACCGAAGGCGATGACGTTGCCGGCTCGAACTCCCTCGAGTCCGCCGACGGCCCGCTCGATGTCCTCGGGGAACACGTTGCGCCCCCCAACGATGATGACGTCCTTGATACGACCGCACAGCACGAGTTCCCCGTCGAGCACGTAGGCGAGGTCACCGGTGCAGAGCCATCCGTCGTGGAAGAGCGCGGCTGTTGCGTCGTCGCGCTTGTAGTAGCCGGGCGTCACCGATGTGCCGCGTAGGAGCAACTCGCCGACATGGCGTTCGGCGACGTCCTCGCGGGTGTCGGGGTCGACCACGCGCATCTCGAGGCCGGGCACGGCGGTGCCGAGCAACGGCAAGCGGCGCGCCCGAACGGCGAGATCGTCGGGGTCGGTGATCTCGATCGGCTTGGCGACGCGCGAGCGTTCAAGCACCTCGCGGTCGACGGTGTCGCACCGGAGTCCTTGGCCGCGGCGCGGGAAGGTGCCGGCGATGGCCACCTCGGCCATGCCGAAGGCGGGGAAGAACGCCCCCTCTGGCAAACCGAATCGTTCGGCAGCCGTCACGAACGCATCGACCGCCTTCGGATCGACGGGTTCCGCTCCGCTGAGCGCCAAGGTGAGCGACGAGAGGTCGAGGCCCTCGGCGCGGCGCAGGGCACGGGTGGCGAGCACCCACGAGAAGTTGGGCCCGGCGGTCGCGGTGCCGCGCCAGTCCGAGATCCACTGCATCCAGTTGCCCGGGTGGGCCATGAAGTCCTGCGGTGCGGCCTGCACCAAGTCGACCCCGGTGGTCATCGGGATCGCGAGGAATCCCACGAGACCCATGTCGTGATAGAGCGGAAGCCACGAGACCATCACCTCGTCGTCGCGCAGCGACGCGGCCTCACCGGCGGCGTCGATGTTGGCCGCCAACACCCGATCAGGGATCATCACGCCCTTCGGTTCGCTCGTCGAACCGCTGGTGTACTGCAGGATCACCAGTCGTTCCGGATCATCGGCTGGTGATTCGAGGGCATCGGGCGAAGGGACACCCGCCGCTCCCGGCAGGACCGAGGTCATCGGGGCGATCGGCGGATCGCCGGCCGTGGCCTCGTAGAACGGGGCGAGCTGGTCATCGATCAACACGAGCTTCGCGTCACCGTGGCGAATTCGGGCCCGAGTCCCCGACACGAACTCGTCGAGCGACCCCATCCTCATCGGAAGCGGCAGCACCATCGACGCGATACCGGCGAGCCAGCAGCCCCGGATCACCGTCATCAACTCACGGCTCGTTGGACCGAGGACCGCGACGTGATCACCCGGAATAAGCCCTCGGGCCTGCAGAGCCGCGCCCACGGCGCGAGCCTCGTCGTGCATCTGACGCCAACTCACGAAGACCGGGCCATCGGGGGCCACTGAGTGACCAACGAAACGGACGCCGCCATCACGATCGGCGGCGGTCTCGAGACGCGCGCGTATCGAGGGTCCGGGGGAGGACATGGGCGAGACGTTAGCCACCGAGGCCCCGAGCGTGAGCCGTTGAGGTGGTGCTTCCGTAGGCTTGCGAGTCGGTATGGCAGAGGCGACAGACACCGAACGCGCATCGGGCGGACCTGAGCACCGCTACACGGCGAGCCTCGCCCAGGGCATTGAGACCTCTTGGCAGGATCGATGGGAATCCGAGGGAACCTTCGAGGCCCCGAACCCGGCCGGACCGCTCGCCGACGCCGATCTACTAGCGGATCGGGGCGAGAAACTGTTCGTGCTCGACATGTTCCCCTACCCGTCGGGCGCTGGTCTCCACGTTGGCCATCCGCTCGGCTACATCGGTACCGACGTGTTCTCGCGCTTCAAGCGCATGACCGGCCACAACGTTCTCTACTCGATGGGCTTCGACGCCTTCGGTCTGCCAGCCGAGCAGTACGCGGTGCAGACCGGCCAGCACCCGGCGATCACCACCGACGGCAACATCGCGAACATGCGCCGCCAGTTGCGGCGCCTCGGATTGAGCCACGACACCCGCCGCTCGATCTCGACGACCGACCCCGACTACTACCGCTGGACACAGTGGATCTTCTCGCAGATCTTCAACGCCTGGTACGACGATCGCATCGGGAAGGCCCGCCCGATCGACGAGCTCGTCGCCGAGTTCGCCTCCGGTGAGCGCGCGACCCCTGATGGCCGGGCGTGGGCCGATCACGACGCCTCCGAGCAGCGGCGGCTCCTCGACGATCACCGTCTCGCCTACGTCAGCGAGGCGCCGGTCAACTGGTGCCCAGGTCTCGGCACGGTCGTGGCCAACGAGGAGGTCACCGCCGACGGTCGAAGCGACCGTGGCAACTTCCCGGTGTTCAAGCGGAACATGCGCCAGTGGATGATGCGCATCACGGCCTATGCCGATCGACTCATCGACGACCTCGATCTCCTCGATTGGACCGACGCCATCAAGACGATGCAGCGGAACTGGATCGGCCGGAGCCACGGTGCGCGTGTCGACTTCGCCTCGCCGGCCGGTCCGCTCACCGTGTTCACCACCCGTCCCGACACGCTCTTCGGCGCCACGTTCATGGTGCTCGCCCCCGAGCATCCAGCGGTCGAGGCGCTCACCACCCCCGATCAGGCCGAGGCGGTCGCCGACTACCGCCGGGCGGCAGCGGCCAAGAAGGACGTCGACCGTCAAGACGAGAGCCGTGAGAAGACCGGTGTGTTCACCGGTTCGACCGCGACGAATCCGGTGACGGGCGAGGAGATCCCCGTCTGGATCGCCGACTACGTACTCATGGGTTACGGCACGGGCGCGATCATGGCGGTGCCGTGCGGCGACCAGCGCGACTTCGAGTTTGCCCGCCGCTTCTCGCTCCCCATCCCGGCCATCCAGCACCCGCCGGCGGAGTGGTTCGAGGCCCGCGACATCGCGCCATCGCTCGACACGGCAATCTGGCCGGAGGCGTTCGTCGGCGATGCGCCCTATGTGAACTCGTCGAACGCCTCGCTCGATCTCGACGGTACGACCTCCGTCGCTGACGGCGTCGCGACGGTCAACACCTGGTTGAGCGCCAACGGCCACGGCGAGGCAACGGTGACCTACAAGTTGCGCGACTGGCTGTTCAGTCGTCAGCGCTATTGGGGCGAGCCCTTCCCGGTGGTCTACGACGCCGATGGGAATCCGCACACCCTTCCCGACGAGATGCTCCCGGTGCTGTTGCCCGAGACCGATTCGTTCTCCCCCCGCACCTTTGACGCCGACGACGAGTTCTCCGATCCGGAGAGCCCCCTCGACCGACTTGGCGACTGGGTGGAGGTCGAACTCGACCTCGGTGATGGCCCGCGTACCTATCGGCGCGACACCAACGTCATGCCGCAGTGGGCTGGGTCGTGTTGGTATGAGCTTCGCTACCTCGACCCGACGAACGCTGACGCCTTCGTCGACCCTGAGGTGGAGCGCTACTGGATGGGGCCGCGCGCCGACCTTCGCCCCGACCACCCCGGCGGTGTCGACCTCTATGTCGGCGGTGTCGAGCACGCCGTGCTTCACCTGCTGTACGCCCGCTTTTGGCACAAGGTCCTTCACGACCTCGGGCACGTCTCCTCCCTCGAGCCCTACGCACGACTCTTCAACCAGGGGTACATCCTCGCGAACGCCTTCAAGGACGAGCGGGGCATCTACGTGGACGCCACCGCGGTCGAGGAGGTGAACGGCGAGTTCCTTCACGAGGGACGACCCGTCGAGCGCGAGTGGGGGAAGATGGGCAAAAGCCTGAAGAACGCCGTTTCCCCCGACGAGATGTACGAGGCCTATGGGGCTGACACGCTTCGTCTGTACGAGATGGCGATGGGCCCCCTCGACGCCAGCCGCCCCTGGGAGACCCGGGATGTGGTTGGCATGTACCGCTTCCTCCAGCGGCTCTGGCGCACCATCGTCGACGAGGAGTCGGGTGCGACCACGGTCTCCGATGGGCCGGCCGATGACGAGACTCGCCGCCTGCTCCATCGCACGATCGACACGGTGCGAACCGAGATGGAGGCACTGCGTTTCAACACCGCGATCGCCAAGTTGATCGAGTTGAACAACCACGTCACCAAGGTCAATCAGGCGACCGGCTCGACCCCTCGCGAGGTGGCCGAGTCGATGGTGCTCATGGCCGCCCCATTGGTGCCACATATCGCCGAGGAGTTGTGGTCGAGGCTCGGCCACAACACGACACTCACCTATGTGCCGTTCCCGACGGCCGACCCGGCGCTCCTCGTCGACGACGAGATCGAGATGCCGGTGCAGGTGCGCGGCAAGGTGCGCGCCCGGGTCATGGTGCCCGCTAATGCCGACGAGGCGACGATTCGCGAGATCACCCTTGCCGATGAACGTGTGCTCGCGGCGCTCGACGGAGCCGATCCGGCGTCGCTCCGCAAGGTGATCGTCGTCCCCGGGCGCATGGTCAACCTCGTCCCCTGAGTACGGTCGGCTCATGACCAGCCGACGCATCCTCATCACCGGGGCCTCCAAGGGCATCGGGCGCGCGCTCTCCCATCGTCTCGCCGCGGCCGGTCATCAGCCGGTCGGAATGGCGCGCACGCGACCCGATGACGCCCCCGGCGAATTCCTCACCGTCGATCTCGGTGACGTCGACGCGACCGCGAAGGCTCTCAACTCGGCTCTCGAGGCGGGCCCGATCGACGCGGTGGTGAACAACGTCGGCGTGGTGCGCGCCCAGATGCTCGGCGAGATCGGCCTCGACGACTTTCATCACGTGCACGACCTCACGGTGCGCACCTCGATCCAGACGGTTCAGGCGGCGATCCCGGGGATGCGGGAGCGCGGCTGGGGTCGCATCGTGAACATCTCAAGTGTCGTCGCCCTCGGTGGAGTGGCTGGTCGCTCGGCGTACGGTTCGTCGAAGGCGGCGCTCGAGCATCTAACTCGGATGTGGGCGCTCGAATTGGCTCCCGACGGCATCACGGTGAACGCGGTGGCGCCCGGCCCTGTGGAGACCGAACTCTTCCGCGAGAACAATCCGGTCGGATCGGAGGGCGAGGCGCGCTATCTGGCGATGGTGCCGATGAATCGGATCGGCTCCGTCGACGACATCGCGGCCGCGATCTCCTTCCTGCTGTCTGATGACGCCGGCTGGCTCACCGGACAGACCTTGCGGGTGGACGGCGGATCGTCGATCGGCCGTTCGGCCAACGGCTGAACCGGGTCAGCCCCCGGTCACCGACACCTCTGAGGCCTTCACGGAAGCCCAGACCTCGCCGCCCTCCCCCACTCCGATCGCGTCGAGGCCCGCTGCGGTCAACTCCACGACTATCTCGACTGGGTCGACCAGACGAACCCTGACGCGGTCGGCGGTCCGGTCGATCGAGCTGATCCGCGATTGCCACACATTTCGGGGGCTGCCTTCAGGTCGCGCACGGTGCAGAGAGATCGATCGGGGTCGCACGGTCGCGATTGCCTCCCCTCCCGGCAGGTCGTGCGCGCCGACGGTCAGCTCGAAGTTGCCAGAGGTCAGGGTCGACCCGTTCAGCGACCCTCGGATCAGGTTGATGCCGAGCAGCTCGGCCACGTAGCCGGTGCGCGGGGCGGCGGCGAGTTCCCTTCCCGTGCCGATCTGGGTGATCTGGCCCTCCTCGAGGACCGCGATGCGGTCGCCGAGGGTGAGGGCGTCGACAGCGTCGTGGGTGACGATGAGCGACGGTCGTGCGGTCGCCGTCGTCGCGGCCGTCAACAGCGCTCGAACTCCGGCCTTGGCAGCCAAATCGAGCGCCGAGGTGGGTTCGTCGAGCAGCAGCGCAGTCGGCTCGGCGACGAGGGCTCGAGCGATGGCGACGCGCTGCGCCTCCCCGCCAGAGAGCGAACGGGGCCGAGCATCAGCGAGATGCCCGATGTGGAATCGCTCGAGTTCACGGTGTGCCCGACGCCGAGCCTCGCGGCGGCTTACTCCTTGCGAGCGCGGCCCATAGGCGACGTTGTCGAGCACATTGAGATGGGCGAGAAGGGCGTCACGTTGGGGGACGACGCCGAGCCGACGCGACTCGACTGGGCGGTGCTCGCCGGTCGCCGCGTCATCCCAGATCTCGTCGCCGAAGGTGACCCGGCCTGAGTCGATCGGATCGAGGCCGGCCACGCTTCTTAGCAGGGAGCTCTTCCCGGCACCGTTCGGGCCGATCACCACGAGTCGTTCGCCATCGGCGATCTCGAGATCGACCTCAAGGCGGCGCTCCCCGAGGGCTCGTCGAATGGTGATAGCGAGGCTCATGGTCGCCCTCCGGTGATCGCCGGAACCCAACGGCGGCGCAGGGCGATCAGCACTGCGAGACATACACCGACCTGGATGACCGCGAGCATGAGTGCCCGATCTGGGCTGTTCTGCAGAGCGAGATAGGTCTCCGTCGGGAGTGTCCTCGTCACCCCCGGGAGGTTGCCTGCGAACGTGATCGTGGCGCCGAACTCACCGATGGCTCGAGCCCAGGTGAGCACAGTGCCGGCGAGCAGCGCTGAACGCACCGAAGGCACGGTGACGGTCGTGAGCACCCTCCACGGCCGGGCGCCGAGCGCCCGCGCCATCTCCTCGGGGCCGCGATCAACCGAGCCAAGCGCGCTCTCCAGGGTGATCACCAGGAAGGGCATCGCGACGAACAACTGCGCGATCACCACCGCGGCCCCGGTGAACGGGACGGTGACCCCGAACCAGTCGTCGAGGAGCCGACCGAGGGGCGCCCGTCGACCGAGAACGGAGAGCAGTGCGACGCCGGCAACCACCGGAGGCAGCACCATCGACAGGGTGCATACCGCGAGGATGATCCGCCGGCCAGGGAGTCGTGTTCGGGCAAGTACGAGCGCGAGCGGCACGCCGATGGCGAGCGCGATGCCGGTGGTGATGAGGCTGGTCACGAGCGACAGGCCAACCGCCCGACCGGTGTCGTCGTCGCTCAGTATCGACGTGAGCTCTCCCCATGGGGCTCGAGCGATGAGGGCGAGGATCGGTAGCGCGAACAGCGCGACCGCGAGACCGGCAGGAACGATGAGCAACCGCGGGATGGTGGAGGGGCGACGGCTCATGGCACACCGAATCCCGCATCGTTGAGCGCGGCGCGCCCGACGGCCGAGGTGAGCATCTCAACGACGGGGCCTCCCGTCTCAGGGTCGATGGCGAGCACCGGGTAGTCGGCGACCACTTGGTAGTCGTCGGGCACCGACACCGAGGCGACGTCGGAGCGTCCGATGACGTCGGTGCGATAGGCGACCCCGGCATCGGACTCCCCGAGGGCGACGCGGGTGACGACTGCGCGTACATCGAGTTCGAGGGTCGCGGGGGCCACGTCAGCCCCGGCTCGTCGAAGCATCTCCATGGCGTAGGCGCCGGCCGGCACCTCGGGAGCGGCGAGGGCGACGACGAGATCAGAACGAGAGAGATCGTCGGGACCCGTGATCTCGAGCGGGTTGCCCGGCGCGACGACGATAACGAGCTCATTGGTGGCGAAGACGGTCGCCGGGCCGAGACCCAGACCGTCGCGAACCAGGTCCATCTGCGCGGTGTTGGCGGAGGCGAAGACCGCGGCGTCGGCCCCGGCGAGGATTTGCGCTGCGAGGGTCGACGAGCCGGCGAGGTTGACGACCACGTCGACCTCGGGATTCGCGGCTTCGTAGAGCTGCTCGACCTCGGCCATCACCGCGCCGAGTGAGGCGGCCGCGAAGACGTTGACTCGCTCGGGCGCACCCGGGCCCGAACAGGCTGACCCCATGGTGAGGAGCACCGCGCAGAGCGGGATGGTCGCGGCCAGTCGGCAGCGGAGCACGTCGACGACCACCGGCACAAGATAGTCACATATTGACTATTTCCCCTACGCTGGCCACGTGGTCCCCCTGCCGCTGGCCGAATCAACGTGCCTCTGCCTGATCGCTGAGCACATCGACGGTGTCCACGGCTGGCATCTCGTGCGCGACTTGGCCCCGGAGGGGGCAATCGGCCGGATCTGGTCGCTCTCGCGACCACTCACCTACCGTGCCCTCGACCGCCTCGAGGAAACCTCCCTCGTTACCCGGGACCGCTCCTCGCGACGACACACCCTGCGGGTGACCTCGCATGGGCGTCGCAACCGCGACATCTTCCTCGAGACACCGGTCGATCACATCCGCGACCTCCGCACCACCTTTCTGGTGAAGTGCGAACTTCGGCGTCGCGCGGGGCTCTCCTTGAGCGACCTCGCCCAGCGGCAACTCGAGCATCTCGACGACCGACTCAACTCGCTGATCGAGGCCGACCCGGGTGACGACATCGTGCTCGCCTGGCGCTCCACCTCGGCATCGGCGACCCGGGAGTTCCTCCGGACGCTCGGAGCCTCATGAGGCTCGCTCACTAGGGTTCGAGCAGCCGGACGAGAGGATCCGGGAAGCTCGGAGGAACCCATGGAGTCCCAGCTCGCCGTCGCCACTGGCCGCCTCGACACCCCGCTGCTCGAGACGACCATCGACGAGAACTTCCGCGCCACCGTCGCCGCTCACGGCGACCGCGATGCCCTCGTGGTGCGCCATCAAGGGATTCGCTGGACCTATGCCGAACTCGACGAGCGCGTCGACGAGTTGGCCCGCGCCTTGCTCGCCGGTGGGCTCGAGGTCGGCGATCGCGTCGCTCTGTGGTCACCGAATCGCTACGAGTGGGTGCTCACCCAATACGCGACCGCCCGCATCGGCGCGATCATGGTCTGCGTCAATCCCGCCTACCGCACCAACGAGCTGGAGTTCGCCCTCAACCAGTCGGGATCCCGGATGCTGCTCGCCGCACCCGAGTTCAAGACCAGCGACTATCGCGCCATGTGGGGCGAGGTATCCGATTCCTGTCCGACCGTGGAGCGGGCCGTGTTCTTCGAGTCATCGGACTGGTCCGACTTGCTGTCGAGAGCCGATTCGGTCAGCAGCGAGGAGGTCGCCGCCCGGTCGGCGTCGCTCGCCAACTCCGATCCGATCAATATCCAGTACACCTCGGGGACGACCGGGCTCCCAAAGGGCGCCACGCTCACCCACCGGAACATCTTGAACAACGGTTTCTTCGTCGGCGAGACGCTCGGCTACACCGAGCACGACCGGGTCTGCATCCCGGTGCCCTTCTACCACTGCTTCGGCATGGTGATGGGCAACCTCGGCTCCACCACTCACGGGTCCACCATGGTGATTCCGAACGATGCCTTCGAACCGGTGTCCGTGCTCTCAGCGGTGAGCGAGGAGCGGTGCACCTCGCTCTATGGGGTGCCGACGATGTTCATCGCTGAACTGGCCGTGGACGACTTCAACTCCTACGACCTGTCGTCGTTGAGGACGGGGATCATGGCCGGCTCCCCCTGCCCGGTCGAGGTCATGCGCCAGGTCATCGACCGTATGAACATGTCGGAGGTGACCATCGCCTACGGCATGACGGAGACCTCACCGGTGTCAACACAGACCGGCAAGGACGACTCGATCGAGAAGCGGGTCGCCACCGTCGGGCGCGTGCTCCCCCACGTCGAGATCCGCATCGCTGATCCCGACACTGGCGACACGGTGGAGCGCGGGGTCTCCGGCGAGTTCCAAACCCGCGGCTACTCAGTGATGCGCGGCTACTGGAACGAACCCGAGAAGACCGCGGCGGCGATCGACGCCGACGGATGGATGCACACCGGGGATCTCGCGGTGATGGACGACGAGGGCTACGTCAACATCACCGGCCGCATCAAGGACCTCATCATCCGTGGCGGCGAGAACGTGTCGCCGCGCGAGATCGAGGAGTACCTCTACACCCACCCGGACATCGTCGACGTTCAAGTGGTCGGGGTACCTGACGCCCGCTACGGCGAGGAGATCTGCGCCTTCGTGCAGGCCCGACCAGGATCCGAGGTCGACACCGAGTCGGTGCGCGCCTTCTGCTCGGGGCGGATCGCCCACTTCAAAGTGCCTCGCTATGTGATCGTGGTGGATGAGTTCCCGATGACGGTGACCGGCAAGATCCAGAAGTACCTCCTGCGCGAGACCGCCACCGAGCATCTCGGCCTCGAAGGTTTCGGATCGACCGCCTGAGTCAGGCCTCGAGCTCTCCGGCCGCGCCGGGCCCGAGCTCGCCACCGCCGAGCTCCTCGGCTCCGATCTCACGGACGCTGTGCTCGAGTTGGGGGACGTCGACCAGATCGTCACCGGGCACCCCGAACTCGCGGAAGCGCCGCATCGAGGGCAACAGCCGAGCCTCGACACTCCCGATCATCTTGTTGTAGGCGTCGGTCGCCGTCGTGAGCCCCCGGCCGGTCTTCGCCATCGACTCGAGGACCGTGTCGATACGTCGGTACAACTCGGCGGCCTCACTCTGCACTTTCGTGGCGTTCTCGGCGATCTGGCGGGTCTGCCACCCGCGCGCGACGGTGAGGAGTAGCGCCATGAGGCTCATGGGCGAGGTGACGACGACTCGGGAGCGCATCGCGTCCTCGGCGAGGGCGGCGTCGATGCGAAGCGCGTCGGCGAGGAACGACTCACCCGGGACGAACATGACCACGAAGTCGGGCGACTCGGGGAACTGGTCCCAGTAGCGCTTCTCGGCCAGGGCCTTCACGTGCGCCCGCATCGCCTTGCCGTGCTCGACGAAAAGCCGCTGCCGTTCTGTTTCGTCGGAGACGTCTTGCATCTCGAGATAGGCCGAGAGCGGAACCTTGGAGTCGACGACGATGAAGGCGCCGTTCGGGAGGTTGACGGTGAGGTCGGGGCGCTGACGACCGCCCTCACCAGTGGCGACCGACTGCTCGGCAAAATCGCAGTAGGGCGCCATGCCCGCAAGTTCGATGATGTTGCGCAGTTGGTTCTCACCCCACGCGCCTCGGGCGGCCGGTGACTTGAGCGCGCCGGCCAACTGGGAGGCCGTCGCGTTCAAGGTGTTGATGCGCCCCGTGAGTTGCTCAGCCATTTCCTTGACGGTCGCCTTATCGCCTTCGTAACTGGTGGTCATCTGACCGACGGTCTCGCGCAGCTGCTGCAGTTGGGCGGCGAAGGGATCGAGCAGTCCCTTCGTCTGCTCGGCGATGAGCTGACCGCGCTGCTCGAGCATCTCCCCCGCCTGGCGGGAGGTGTCGGCGATGGTCTCGGAGGTCGTCTTGCGTATCTGGGCGTCGACGGCTTCACGCACGGCCGAGACGAGCACCGAGTGGTCGATCGTCGGGGCCGGGGTGTCAACCGGTTGCTCGGT
>Ga0181588_10000270_pt1 | contig 45730 bp, 42 predicted proteins | sample 071ome_26_FD_148607 | JGI IMG/M metagenome (GOLD analysis project Ga0181588, IMG submission 148607) | Coastal salt marsh microbial communities from the Groves Creek Marsh, Skidaway Island, Georgia - 071409BT metaG (spades assembly) | ecosystem: Environmental > Aquatic > Marine > Intertidal zone...
ACTGTCGGCGGATGGGGCTATCCCAGTGAAAGCCGTATGCTTCAAGTGCCGTAATGATGGATTCGGAAGAGCCATCGATACTTCTGGGTTGATCTACGTCATCAATGCGAAGCAGCCAGGCTCCGTTATGGTGCCTGGCGTCAGCGTAGCTGGCGACTGCCGCTACCAGCGATCCGAAATGCAGTTCGCCGGTAGGGGACGGTGCAAAACGTCCGACGTACCGTGAATTCATGGCATCAAATCCGTGGTCGGGCAGATCCTGACCTAGTCCTTTGGCTCATGATGCCACCAAGGTGAGTCTTCCAGCGCTTTCCGTAACGGTGTTTGCACCTGTGATGGTGCTTCACGGATGTACCTTCTGGCTTCTTCCAATGACACTCCCTTAAGTGACCAAAGATGGTCCTGGGCAGTTTTCAGGCTGAAACGTTCACCGGTCAGCGTTTCGAAGTTGCGTTCGCCGTCGGTCCACACGGCTCCAGAGTAATCGGTATCTTTAATCCAGCGCCAGAACGTCTCCTGCGTTTCTTTTCTATGGCTATGGGATTGCCCGCTGTCCCGGTCGATGAAGCCGATGTTGGACGGCGCCATCCGTTCGCGCTCAGCCAGATCTACTACGGAGGCGCTGATGTCAGAACGTATGCTGTCTATCACACAGGTCGGGCAGGGCGCCCCATCGAGATAATCAATCACCAATGCCAGCGCGAAATGACGCTTTCTTGAGACCAGGGAAAATTCAAGCGGCAGAACCGGCCCTTCGTACATTTTCCATTCTCCCGAAACTTTCGGGGCAAGATCATCCAGATCCCAGAGCAGTGACCCAAATCCGATGACGGCGATTTTTGACATGGTTTATATTGAGTGGCTGATATGTTGACCTCGTGCTTCACAAGCGTTCGACGTCAATTTCCGGATACTCTTGGAGAGTAAACCACAAATCTTGACCTTCAAAGCTTATGCGAAACCGATTCACTCACCCATTCAGCGAGTTGCCAGATGTTCTGCCGGTGTTTCCTCTGCCGGGCGCCGTCATTCTGCCTAATGGGCAGTTGCCGCTCAACATCTTTGAAGATCGATATTTGAATATGGTCTTCGATGCAATGGCGTCGTCCCGGTTGATCGGCATGGTACAGCCCAAGGGAGAGGCGCAATCGCAGCACCCTGAATTGCATGAGACGGGATGTGCAGGCCGTATCGTCAGCTTCAGCGAGACCCGGGACAATCGTCTGTTGATTATTCTTGCGGGGGTGTGCCGATTCGATATCTCAGATGAAGTGGAAATGAAGAATGGATATCGTCGCATTCAGGCTTCATGGGGAAGATTCGCCCATGATCTTGATACACAAGAGTCTGGTCTTGATGCAGCAGAGATCATTGCTTCGGCAAAACGCTTTACAGAAAGCCGCAATCTGTCGGTCGACTGGAGCGCTCTCGATCACCTGCAGCCCCCCGAGCTGATTGATACCCTCGCGAGCAGTCTGCCCTTTTCTCCGGAGGAAAAGCAGGGGCTTGTCGAGGCAGTGGTAATGGGCGACCGGGCAGAGTTGCTGAGAGCCTTGTGTGAATTCGGTGCTGCAACCCCAGAAGACGGAAGTCCCGTCTCGCACTGACTTTCAGGAACGCAGGGTGTCTCGGAGGCGTTAATCGAGCCTGCGAGCAAGATCAATTTCCACCCGGCCGTTTTGAAAGCGGGCGGGGTAACACGCAAGATCGATTTCGGCAGGCTCATCAAGTGCCCGCCCGTCCCGAAGGCAGAATCGGCTGCCGTGAAGTGGGCATTTCACTTTATCACCTTGCAAGGCGCCCATATAAAGCGAGGCGTCTTCATGGGTGCAGGTGTCATCCACAGCAAACGGCGTGCCATCGACGTTCGCAATCAGGATGCGCTGACCTTCGCTCTCGTAGCGCTGCATTGTGCCGGGCGGGAGATCCCGAGCGGCACCGACGTCTATCCATGCGCCGGAGGAGGGTTCGGGGGGATCAAAGGCCATCGTTTGCGCCTCGGCCCGGCTCATTAAGTGCAAGATTGTCTCGCGGCCCGCCGTCAGGATCGAACCAGGCAAGCTTATCGTGCAGGGTGACCACACTGCCGACAATAAGCAAGGTCGGCGCTCTGACGTTAGCCGCGGCCACTGCGTCAGGCAGACTGTCAAGGGTGGCGGCAATCACCCGTTGGTTAAGCGTCGTACCCTGCTGGATGAGCGCTGCCGGTGTAGTGTCTTTGAGTCCATGGCGAATCATCTCACGGCAGATCGACTCAAGTCCTGTCAATCCCATATAGACCACAACGGTTTGACCGGGCTGACACAAGGCATCCCAGTTGAGATCGACGCTGCCGTCCTTAAGGTGTCCCGTAACAAAAAGACAGGACTGAGCGTGATCCCGATGCGTCAGGGGGATGCCCGCGTAAGAGGCGCATCCGGCCGCTGCGGTGATGCCGGGAATGACCTGAAATGGGATGTTGTGTCGTACCAGATCCTCAATTTCTTCACCTCCTCTGCCGAAGATGAAAGGGTCGCCGCCCTTTAGCCGCAGTACCCGTTTTCCCTCTTGGGCCAAACTCAGGAGCAGTTCGTTGATCTCGGGTTGAGGTATCACGTGATTGGATTTTTCTTTGCCGACAAAAATCCGGTCGGCGTCGCGACGCACCAGATCCACAATGGCAGGAGCCACCAGTCTGTCATAGAGCACCACATCTGCCCGCTGCATCAAACGCAAAGCGCGGAAGGTCAAGAGATCCGGATCGCCCGGGCCGGCACCAACCAGGTACACCTCACCTTTTTCGAATTCTGCATCTTCGGTGGCCTGGATCATCGCCCTGAGTTCCGCTCGGGCTTGATTTTCCTTGCCGGCAAATACGAGTTCGGCAACCTGCCCCTGAAAAACCTTCTCCCAAAATCCGCGGCGGGAGTCAACACTGCCGAGCGCTGCTTTGACCTGATCGCGAAACTCACGGGCGATGCCGGCAAGCCGACCGTATGCGGCGGGGATGAGTGTTTCCAGTCGGGCTTTCAGCATCCGGGCCAAAACCGGGGACGCGCCGCCGGTACCGATGGCGATAATGACGGGCGAGCGATCGACAATAGAGGGCACGGTGAAGGTACAAAGATTCGGCTGATCGACGACGTTCACGGGCAGGTTCTGTTGCCGAGCCGCTTCCGAGACTGATCGATTCACATCCTCGTTGTCGGTTGCTGCAATTGCAATCAACGCCTGACTCAAATGGGCTGGTTCAAAGCGGTCCTCGATCCAGTGCAGTTTCTGCTGATTCAAAAGCGCCTCTACTTTGGATCCAATTTCTGGCGCCACCACCGTCACCTTGGCTCCGGCTCGTATCAGCAGGTCGATTTTTCGCTCGGCCACGGAGCCCCCTCCGACGACGAGGGCGGGCGTATCGCGTAACTTCAGAAAGATTGGCAAGGCATCCATGAGCAGAGTTTATTACGCGGATCGGCATTGTGGCGCCAGCACTCTATCCCAAGAGCCATATTCAGGTAGCGATAGTTTTTGAGGGACCGCTTGGAATCGGGATCAAGGGCCCGTGAAGTGGGCTGAGATAAACTTCGTGCGACAGGTTATTTTCAACATTCAGACAAATCCCATGCGCCCCGTTCATCTTGAAAAACTTCTTCGCCGTGAAATCGCAAGCCTCAGCGAGCGTTCTCATACCCCGGTGATGCTGTGGGGCCCCCCGGGTGTCGGGAAGTCCCAAATCGTCGCCAAGGTAGCCGGCGATGACCATCTGCCGTTGATTGATATTCGGTTGTCCCAATTGGAGCCCAGTGATTTGCGGGGAATACCGTTTCGCGTTGATGAGCGCGTTGAGTGGGCTATTCCCTCCATGCTTCCGGACCGGGATCGACACGGTTCGCAAGGTATTCTTTTTCTCGATGAGATCACATCGGCGCCGCCCAGCGTGTCGGCAGCCGCCTACCAGTTGATCCTCGACCGCAGGTTGGGGGATTACGAAGTGCCTGAGGGATGGGCGATCGTGGCTGCAGGGAACCGGCAGGGAGATCGTGGTGTCACCTATGCGATGCCGGCACCACTGGCGAACCGCTTCAGCCATTACGAGGTCGATATTAATCTGGATGACTGGGTTCGTTGGGCCTTTCATGCAGGTGTCGATGAGCGGGTCATTGGGTTTCTCCGCTTTCGACCTGACATGCTGTTTGACTTTGATCCGGCACAGAACCCGGTTGCGTTTCCGTCGCCGCGTTCCTGGGAGTTTGCGCATCGCGCTCTTAAAAAGTTCTCGCAAGACCCGGATATGCTGAGCGGCGCATTGCAGGCTTGTGTTGGGCCCGCGGCAGGCATCGAGTTGCATGCGTTTATTCGCAATCTGGATCAATTACCCGATATCGACGCCGTCCTGGCGGGAGAGTTGTCAACAGTGCCGGAGGATTTGGATCTGCAGTACGCAGTGGCTGCAGCGCTGGTGGGGCGGGCAGCCCAAGTCGGAGAAGACCCCGGCGCCATCGATCTTTACTCTCGAATACTGGATTACGCAGGACTCTTTCCCCAAAAAGAAATGGGCGTGATGTTGGTGTCCGATCTTCATCGTGCCGTCGGTCCGCCGCTTTTTGCGGCACCGGGTTTTCCCGACTGGGCCAGACAGGTGGCCGATGTCATGCTGGCCCAGGATTGATGTGATGAGTGATGGGCGAAGCCGGGAAAGATAACCTCGCGCGCATCAGCGCGGCCCGATCCCGGTTGATCCTGGATCGCCCCTTTCTGGGCGCTCTGGTCATGCGTCTGCCGATGCAGGAGACGGAAGCATCATGGTGTCCGACCACCGCCACGGATGCGCGCAAGATTTATTTCAATCCGTCGTACTTCGACAGTCTGTCGTTGTCTCAGATCGAATTTGCCCTCGCGCATGAAGCGCTCCATTGTGCACTCGCCCATTTCGCCAGGCGCTTGCATCGCGACAAGCGGAGGTGGGATATTGCTTGCGACTTCGCCGTTAATCCGCTTTTGATTGACGATGGCTTAACGCCTCCGCCGGATGTGCTTTATATGCCGGACTACGCAGGACTAAGCGCGGAAGAAATCTATCCAATGCTCGAAGAGAACTCTGAAGACGAGCCGCATGACCGTCATCTCTACGACGACGATTCTGAGGATCAGGAAACATCTGAATCCCGCTTGCCCGACCCCTCCGCCGGGTTGGGGGCCGATCCGGCACCGCCTGAGGCGCTCACTCCCGACGAACGGACACGACTGGAGCAGCAATGGCAAGAGCGCCTGGCAGGTGCTGCGCAACAGGCGGCCCAGGCCGGAAAGCTGAGTGGAACGCTCGCACGACTGGTCGACCAGCTGATTGCTCCCACGTTGCCCTGGAGACAACTGCTGGCACGTTACATGAGCATGCGGTCCAGGGATGACTTCGACTACGCTCGGCCTGGTCGCCGGGAAGGTGAGGCCATCTTGCCTGCACTGCGTAGCGGCATAGTAGATGTTGCTGTGGCCGTGGATACCAGCGGCTCTGTCTCGACAGCCGAGATGTCTGAATTTGTGAATGAAGTAGATGCACTAAAGGGACAGGTTAAAGCGCGAGTCAGTCTTGTTTATTGCGACTCTGAATTAGCTCCCGAATCGCCCCGAGTTTATGAGCCCTGGGAGCAACTTGAAACGCCCGAATCACTTTCCGGAGGTGGGGGAACTGATTTTTCTCCGGTTTTTCAGTGGGCAGAGAGCCTAGATATGGCGCCGGATTTGCTGATTTACTTTACAGATGCCAAGGGCCGGTTCCCCGACGCGGCGCCCACTTTTCCGGTCATCTGGCTGGTGAAGGGCTCGGAATCTGTCCCCTTTGGGGAGCGAATCCAGCTCAACTGAGCAGACCTAAAATCCCGCTTCTTTGTAGAGCGCCTGGGCTCTTTGTGGATCGGCAGCCGTGCCGCGACCCTGTTCCAGCATCTGGGCGAGAGCCACCATTGCACCGGCGAGGCCCTGCGCCACCGCTGCTTCAAACCAGTGTACTGCGCGCGTATCGTCCTGCGCTGCACAGTCCCCATCCATATACATGAACCCAAGCCCATGTAGCGCAGGGCCATAGTCCTGGTGGGCGGCGCTTTTCATCCATTTGTAAGCGAGCAATTCGTTACGCACCACACCCAGCCCGTTCTGATACATGATGGCAAGCCGATATTGCGCGTCTGCTGATCCACTCTCTGCAAGTGGACTCAACAACTTCATTGCCTGGGTGAAATGTTTGGCTTCGAATGCTGCAATCCCACTCGAGAGCTTCATGTCGTTTTCTTCTTTTGTGATATCCATACTTTCGGTCGGGATTGTTTTTTCTCAGGGAAAGGGTAAATCAGGCTGTGGGTATTGCGCTACTCTGGCTGCGTCCCACTACCCAATTGGGTATAGAGGATCTTTTGACTGCAGGTTTAAACTTTAGTCTTGACTGAATATTAATCTGCAAAATCCAGTACGGTCATTTTCTCATGACAATGCGTCAATACATCCAGAAGATCGCCACCGGTCCAGAGTTGAGCAAGGATCTTTCCCGGGAAGAGGCAAGCGATGGGATGCGTCTCATCCTCTCAGGCGACGCAGATCCCGTTCAGGCTGCCATCTTCCTTATCGCGCTCCGAATGAAGCGCGAAACCATGCCTGAAAACCTAGGCGTATTGGATGCGCTGCTGGAGTCCACTGATCAGGCGACGGCCGCCGTCGATGACGTGCTGGATCTGTCAGATCCCTTCGATGGCTTCACTCGGGGAATGCCGGCAGCACCGTTTCTTCCGCCCGTGCTCGCCGCCTGCGGCATTGCCACACTGGCAAACGGGGCGGAATCCATCGGACCCAAATACGGGGCGACGCACCGAAAAGTACTTCGTGCCGCCGGAGTCCATGTTGATCTGAGTTCGACCGACGCTGCCAGACGACTTGAAGATGACCGTATTGGATGGGCATACGTTGATCAACGGGCAGCCTGCCCAAGACTGCACGAACTGGTTTCGCTACGCACGAAGATCGTCAAACGGCCTTGCCTTACTACGCTCGAGGTATTACTGGGCCCCGTGCGGGGAGCGAAGAGAACCCACCTTCTTACCGGCTATGTTCACAAGCCGTATCCTCCCATTTATACCGCGCTGGCACGGGCTTCCGGTTATGACTCTGCCATTATTGTGCGAGGCGTGGAAGGTGGAGTTATCCCCTCCCTTAATCAACCGTCCAAGCTTTTTTGCTACCAAGGTGAGGGATCCGATCGGGAAGTGAGGCTTGACCCGGCGGAATACGATATTCAATCCGCAGAGCGGGCTGTGCCGCTGCCGCAGGATTTGCCCCAGCAAGCGGCCGATGATGAGATCAAAGGCACGATTGATGCTGATGCCCTTGCTGCTGCATCAGCACAGGCAGGGCTTGCCGCTTTGGCAGGAGAGCCGGGCCCCGTTCGAGAGAGTCTCGTCTATGGGGCGGCCCTGTGCCTGATTCAGCTAGGGCGCTGCCCGGATGCCGCTTCTGCCGCGGCAACGGTCCGTAGTGTGATTGATGACGGCCATGCGGCTCGGCGACTTGAGGCTGCCACCCAGTAATCCCTCTATCGCGCGCTGCGCTCCAGTTCTCTTTTCTTTTTCATTATCCCGTCAATAATGGGAGAAAGGATCAACTCCATGGCTAGCCCCATTTTTCCGCCGGGAACGACGATAGTATTTCGGCGGGAGATAAATGAGTCATGCAGCATGGCCAGCAAATAAGGAAAGTCGACGTCAAATTTTGCGGGATCGCGAAAGCGGATCACCACGAAACTTTCGTCCGGGGTGGGAATGTCGCGGGCAACAAAAGGGTTCGAGGTATCCACTGTGGGAACCCGTTGAAAGTTGATGTCGGTTCGCGAGAACTGGGGTGCAATAAAGTGAACGTAATCGTGCATGCGGCGCAGAATTGTTTCAGTGACGGCTTCGGGCGCATAACCGCGGCTCTCGGTGTCACGGTGAATTTTCTGGATCCACTCGAGGTTGACAATGGGAACCACTCCCACGAGCAGATCCACATGCTGTGCAATGTTGACTGAGCCGTTGACCATGCCTCCATGTAATCCCTCATAGAAGAGTAGATCAGTCTTTTCTGTGATGTTTTCCCAGGGAGTGAAGGTGCCGGGCTTTTGTTTGTATGGGGCGGCTTCCGGTTCGTTATGCAGGTAGTAGCGGATCTTCCCACGACCGGTTTTACTGTAATCCCTGAATAAGGCTTCAAGTTTTTCGAAGTGGTTGCCGTCGGGGCCAAAATGACTGAGATCCCGACCGGATTGATGCGCTTTGGCGACCTCCTCAGGCATCTCGTAGCGGTCGAATCTGTGAAAACTGTCGCCCTCAACAATGATTGCTTTAAGGTGCTCGCGCGTCAGGATATGCTCAACAGCCGTCTTCACAGTGCTTGTGCCGGCACCTGAAGAGCCGGTAACAGCAATAACGGGGTGGTTTGTGGACATCAGGTTTTCTCCCGGCAGCTACATCTAATGCAGCGATTCGGCTTGGTTAAGTAGTGCAATCCCACACAATATAGATTTGGTTCATTAGATTAAGCAAATTTATTGTATTGGGTAAATAAGTCTATACTTATCTCAGAAGATCTAAATCGGTCCCCGACTCAATAGGGGATTTGAGCGAGAGGGAAGGGAAGTGCACATTACCATTCGGCAACTGCAGGTGTTCGAGGCGGTTGCCCGGCATCTCAGCTATACCCGGGCAGCAGAGGAATTGCACCTCACGCAGCCAGCGGTGTCGATGCAGATCAAGCAAATGGAAAGTTCAATCGGTCTGCCGATGTTTGAGCAGATTGGAAAGAAAATCTATCTGACGCAAGCCGGCGACGCGATGCTTGTCCATGCGCGGACCATCATGCGGCATCTTGAAGCCGCATCTGAAGAGATGAACGATCTTCGTGGGGAAGATTCCGGAAGACTGAGGGTGGCTATTGCCTCAACGGTTAATTATTTCGCAACGCAGCTGCTCGCCGATTTTGCAAAGGAAAACCCGGCGGTTGAGATTTCTCTTGATGTGACTAACCGCGAATCCCTGCTCAGTCGACTCGAAGCGAATCTGCCGGATCTGGCGCTCATGGGTAAGCCGCCGGCCGATCTTGATCTCGTCTCAGAATCATTTATGGATAACCCGCTAATCGTGATTGCGTCGCCTGATCATCCTTTGGCGAATGCGCGGAGGATTGCCTTGGAGGATCTTGCCGAGGCGCATTTTGTTGTGCGTGAGCCGGGCTCGGGAACGCGTGTTGCTATGGAGCGTTTCTTCTCAGATCAGGGTTTCCCCTATCAAAAAAGCATGGAGCTGATGGGTAACGAAGCGGTAAAGCAGGGGGTGGAGGCGGGTCTGGGGCTTGCGGTGGTATCCGCCCATACCGTCGAAAAAGAACTGACCCTGCAGCGCCTTGTGGAACTGGACGTTGACGGGATGCCGATTATGCGACGGTGGTACGTGGCTTACCGCAAAGGTAAGCGCCTTTCACCGACTGCGGAAGCGTTTCGGCGATTTGTCATTGCGGCCGGCGCACGACGATCCGAACTCTCCACGTAGACGTGCTACCAATATCTGCGTATTGCCCATAAAATCAGTTTATCGCAATCAGTTTTAAAACGAGACTGATTGCGAGAGAGTTATTGACACCAGGCGGGGAGTGAACTCATGGCGGACAGACGGCTTCAGGTATTTGCAACGGTAGCCCGCTTGCTCAGTTTCACCAAAGCAGCAGAAGCGCTGCACATGACCCAGCCGGCCGTCACATTCCAGATTCGCCAGCTGGAGGACTACTTCAATACACGGTTGTTTGATCGTACCCACAACCGGATCAGTCTCACCTCGGCCGGTCATCTTGTGAAGGGCTATTCCGATCAGATCCTCTCGCTTTATAGCGAAATGGATAACGAGGTCCGAAAGTTGACCGGTGATGTGCTGGGCCCGCTTGTTCTTGGAGCGAGTACGACGATCGGTGAGTACGTTATCCCGAGCATTCTTGGCGAATATCAGGCCAAGTTTCCCGATGTCGCTGTGCGCCTGCATGTCGCCAACACTGATGGGGTGCTCCATATGGTTGAGAGCAACGAGATCGATATCGGTATTGTTGAGGGCCCGGTGGGCAATAAGAATCTGGTATCCAAAGTCTGCTGGGATGATGAACTCGTCGTCGTCACCCCTCCGAACCACCCACTCACTGAGCACTCTGTCAGTGCCGTAGATGCGCTTTTGCAGTATCCGTTTATCAGCCGTGAGGAGGGTTCGGGAACCCGTAATGTGATCGTCGACTATCTGCAGTCGGCCGGCCACGATATCTCGGATCTCAATTTGACGATGGAGTTTGGCAGTCCGGAGTCCATCAAGAGTGCCGTCGCGGCGGGACTCGGCATCTCGATCCTGTCTATCGCTACGCTCGATAAGGAACTGGAACTGGGCATGTTGTCCAAGTTGAGTCTGGATCCTCCACTGACGCGCCCCTTTTCAATCGTTTACCAGCGCCAGAAGTTCCGCTTGCGCGCAATGGATGAGTTTCTCGAATTCACCGAAGCGCACTGCGTGGAAAAACAGTCGGCAAGATAGTTTCGCAGCCGCATTTGGGGGTCGACTCGATGGCAAAATCCGGCCAGCACGAACTACGGGCGGTCATCGAAGTATTAACCGATGCCGAAGTCGCGAGCCTACTCGATTTTGCGAGGTATCTCAGAGACCGGCGATCTGTCACGAGTGCGCCTGTGCCGGAGATCATGGATATTCCGCGCCCGGAACATGAGAGTGTTATCAATGCCATCCGGCGTTTGACCCAAACCTATCCCATGTTGAACCGGGATACGTTATTCAATGAGGCATCGGGCCTGATGGCGCGCCACATGATGCATGGGGAGACCAGCGAGGACACAATCGATCGGTTGGAGGCGCTTTTTCAAGCCCGCTACGCCACCTGGCAGGCAGAATCTTCGGCTAGCCCGTAGTTTACCCGTGGCGGTCAATCAGACCGCCAGGGCTGCATTTCATTCGCGGCGATAAAACTGCGATTCGGGTGAGCAGCGCTCTGTGGTATAAATCTTGGGCCGCGAGCAATTAATGCACGATATCAATACACTCGGTAAGACCTGATGGTGGAACAACTGCACTCGGTTTCGGATGATGATGGCTATCGGCCGAATGTGGGGATCGTGCTTTTCAATAGCACCGGCCAGGTCCTCTGGGCTCGGCGGAGTCGTCATGATGGCTGGCAGTTTCCCCAAGGGGGAATCGAGCAGGGAGAGACAGTCGAGCAGGCCGCTTACCGAGAACTGTATGAAGAGGTTGGCTTACGCCCACAGAACGTGGAACTGGTGGGTCGGACGCGAAACTGGCTTCGCTACGATGTCCCCGGCAGTTTGCGCTCGCGCAGTACGACCTTCAAGGGGCAAAAACAGGTGTGGTTCCTGATGAAGATGCTTGCTTCAGATCACGCGATCTGCCTGGACCACAGCGAGGCGCCAGAATTTGACCGATGGCGGTGGGTGGATTATTGGTTGCCCCCGCGCAAAGTCGTCTCGTTTAAACGCGGCGTCTACGAACTTGCCTTGTCCGAACTTGAGCCGATGCTGCGTCTGGTCTGAGCGGGAGTTTCTCAGGTATTCCCTGCGGTCCTAGCTGCTGCGGATGCGATCCACCAGATCGGAAGTCGATCGCTCATGCTGAAAAGGGATGCTGTGCACGGCGCCGCCGTTTTCGCGCACCTCCCGGGCCCCGACGATGTCGTCCGGTTTCCAATCTCCGCCCTTAACGAGGTGGTCTGGCTTCAGCTTTAGGATCAGGTTGAGAGGAGTATCTTCCTCGAAACAGGTGACACAACTGACACACCCTAAAGCGGCAATCACTGCCAGACGGTCTTCCAATGGGTTGATCGGCCGACCTGGCGCCTTGCCCAGCCTGCGAACCGAGGAGTCAGAATTCAGCCCGACGACGAGAGTGGCGCCAAGGGCCGCAGCTTCCTCAAGGTAGGCCACATGGCCCCGGTGGAGAATGTCAAAAACTCCGTTGGTGAAAACCAGCGGACGCGGGTGTTTGCCGACGTGCTGCGTCAGCGCGTCCCAGTCAGAGAAGATTTTTCCAGCGCTGCTCACGCAGTCAGCGGTTTGCGGTTAGATGTACTCAAACACCTTGATGACTCGGACGACTCCCGTCACGGACCGAGTGGCGTCAACAGCGATACTGGCTTCTTCCGGCGTAACCAGTCCCATCAGATAGACATTGGCCCGTTCGGTCACGACTTTAATTCGGGTCGATTCGATCGGGGCTGATGTGGCGATTGCAGTTTTTACCCGGGTAGTGATCCAGCCGTCGTTGGCACGGCTGTTCATGTTTGTTTTTCCGGCGAGCTCCAGCCGATTGATCACCTGCCGAGATCCCTCATGGGCTTTTGCGAGATCAATGATGGTATCGATATCGCGCTGATCCGGCACCTCTCCCGTCAGAAGCACGACACCGTTGTAGATGGTGACATTGACATGTTCGTGCTCAATCTGCTCTTGTTTGTCGATAGAGCGCTTGATATCAAACTCCATTTTGTTGTCATCCCAGTAGACGCTGGCGCCTCTGCGGTCTCGAGCCACATCAATCGCAAGGACAGTGGCGGTAGTGACGAGCACGATGCCGCAGCCGCTGACAAGGCAGGCAATGGCAAGTGCCAGAATGGAGTGACGGAACGGTTTTGAGGTTCTGCCAGAGCGGACTGGATTCATCAATGTTCTCCGCAATAGTGCTGGTCGATCAGATCACAAAAGCAGTGAATAATTATAGCGTGGGCTTCCTGGATCCGCGCAGTACTGTCAGAGGGGACCCGCAGTTCACAGTCTTGTGGCCCCAGCATCGGTGCCAGAGCGCCGCCGTTGCGGCCCGTGAGCGCGGTTATCTTGATGCCGCCTGTCGCTTGTGAGGCTTTGACCGCGTTCAGAATGTTCGGGGAATTGCCCGATGTGGTGATGACCACCAGGTGATCGCCCGGGGCAGCCAAAGCCTCCAGTTGCCGCGAGAAAATCTGGTCGAACGCATAGTCGTTGCCGGTGGCTGTGAGTGTGGCGGTGTCACTCACCAGGGCAATGGCAGGCAGGGCTTTACGCTCCTTTAGAAAGCGAACCAGAAGCTCTGCACTGAAATGCATTGCATCCGTCGCAGATCCGCCATTACCACAGAGCAGAAGTTTGCCGCCGTTATCGAGGGTGTCGAGTATCGATCGGGACGCGCGGCCGATCTCCTCAGCGAGCATGTCTCCAGTGGCTAACGCGGTTTTGGCACTGCTGGTAAAGTGATCAGCGATCTGTTGGTTCATGAGAGGCAACCGAATCAGGGGGGGGTGGATCTTTCAGACGATTCTAAAGCTTTCAGCAGTGATCGGGGCCGAAAGGGGATCAGATCAAGGACTCAAAAGGCGTTCTGAATCCATTGCCAGTCAGGATCCGGCATTTTTCCGCTAACAGCAAATACGTCAAATCTGCATGGCGTATCGTACCCGTTTCGATACTGCTGTAAAAAAACCTCAGCGGTGAACCGCAGTCTGGATTGCTTTTTCGCGTCGACGGTTTCTTCGGGCCGCCCGAAGGCGCTGCTTGCCCGGTACCGAACCTCAACAAATACCAAAAATGTATCTTCCTGCAAGATCAGATCGATCTCTCCCCGGCGTGTCCGGTAATTGCGTTCCACCAGGCGCAGACCTTTCGATTGGAGTTGATCGAGGGCGAAGTCCTCTGACCAGTGATGCGTTGACACTGCCTTCCCCATCACTGCTCGTGTAGGTCGTTATCGCGAAATGACTGGCGTGAAAGGCTCAGGGATGCCCTGACGAAAAATGACCCAGTCAGGCTGTTTTTCGATGCCGCCTCCCTGCAGAAAGTAAGTGCCGCTGGCGCCGGAAACCTGCCGGGTGGAATCGTGTGGTAGGTCCCGAATCTCGCACGCAAGATGGTATGCATCCATACCCAACGCATAGAGACGATCGACGCCAGATCCCTGATAGGGGCCGGCGTCAGCGAGCATCTTGTCAGAGCGCTCAAAGCGGCCGGTTCGACGTACAACCCAAGGCATGTCTGAAAAAAGCACTCCCTCAAGATCAAGATCGTTGATCGGGTCCGGCGTTCCGGTGAAGACGGAATTTGGTGAGTAGATCGGCAATTTGCCGGCGTGGTGAAAATCAATCTGGGGTTTCAGCAGTCGAGCCGTTTTACGGTCTGTAAAAAGCAATATCACATCAAGGTCCCGACGGATCCGCGGCACGACGGTCAAGGGAAGGGTGTCGCCGAGAGTATCTTGCAAAGCGTTGGTTTGTGCCTTGATCTGGGAAAGACCCAGCATGCGTGAAATCATTTCGGAGAAATCACTGCGCGTTGAATCCACAATCACTGTGTCTGTAATCTGGCCGCCCTGATCCCGCCAGGCTTGGACAGCAGTGTCTGCAGCCGCCTTGTTTGCTTTGGTCAGGGTGTAGAGCACCAAGGCGTTTTTCAGGCCACGTGCTCGGGCATGGGTCACAAGTGACAATGCCTCGCTGCGGCGTGATAGATCTACGAAGAAGGCTTTGGGTGAGTGCTCAGTATCGCTTGAGCCTAGCAGCAGTGTTGGCACGGTCAGCGTCGACTGGCTTATTAAACTTGCTACTGCATCCCGACCGAGAGGCCCCACCACAATATCGGCGCCCGCTGCCACCGCTGCCTGATAAACGTTGCCGATAGTATTGGTGTCGTCACCGAAATCGTAGAGTGACACAAGCGGTCGGGAAGAAGGATGGTCTCCGTTATGAAGGCGCATGAAGCCGTCGTGAAACGCCGATGCCGCTTTACCGAAAGGAGAAGTCATCGGCAGCAGCAAGGCAATGCTGATCGGGTTTGCCGAGGCACAGGCGGCAGGTTGGAACTGATTGCGAAGGACGGTCGCGCGATGCCCGGGATATTTGGCGGACCAGTTGTCAAGATCAAGGCGTAACTTTTCTCGTGCCCAAGCTGAAACACTGATCATTTGCACAAGTTCCAGCCAGGCCAGACTTTCCTCTGCGATGTCGGGATACTGTTTCACCAGGTTACGCTCCTGCGAAGTCAGCATCGACAGGGCATCGAAAACCCGGGCAAGCAACGCGTCGACGTCAGGCTGCGACCTGTTGTCGAGTGAAAGAGCGTTGATGAGGTTTAATGCCTCGATGAAATTTTCGTCGGCAAACAGAAGCTGCAATTTAAGGTCGTTAAGCAAAAACCACTGCCCGTCATCAAGTTCACTATTCTCGGCTCGGGCCAAAAACCGGTGCGCCTTCGGCAAGTCCTTTTTCGCCAGTGCAAGAGCTGCGCGCATCAACGTGTGCTGACGGGCAGCCCAGGGATTTGCATCGAGGAACCGTGTTCTATTGAGAATGATTTCGGCCTCATCCAGACGCATCGCCTGAAGAAAGCGCTGGGCAGCGGCGAGAAAAAGGAGCTGCGCTTGAGTAGCTTCGGCATCGAGCGCGCGTTCGAGAAACGTCCATGCCGAGGTGGCGGGCTCGGCGCGCGCAAGATCTTGCATGACGGGCGTCGAGGGGATGATCGCCTGGGAATGAGTTTGGACCTGCGTGCTCGACACCGATTTCGGTTCATCTTCGGGTTGAGCATCCTTGGATTGCGGAAGAGCGGCGCATCCAGACATCAGCATGGCGATAGCCGCTGCCCAGAGCGGGAGAGCAGAGCGGCCGACACAGTACAAGGGCATGAATTCAGTATACCGGATACACTTGACGTTACCGCGACCACGGAGTTGTGCGCATCGCGGAACCAGTGGAATCCCCATTGTGAGCCAGACCCCGAACGTTTCCCGACTTCCCGGCGTCCTGTATGTGGTGGCCACACCAATCGGCCATCTTGGGGATGTATCCGCCCGTGCTGCCGAAGTGCTCCATGAAGCTGACGTTATCGTTGCCGAGGACACGCGTCATACCCGAAGGCTGCTCAATCATCTTGGCGTCGCTTCGCCCAAGCTCATTGCTTTACACGAGCATAACGAAGCACGCCAACTGTCCAGAGTGATTCACATGATTGCCTCGGGCCAGCAGGTTGCCCTCGTGAGCGATGCCGGCACGCCATTGATCAGCGATCCGGGCTATCGCCTGGTAGACCGGGCGACAAGCGAAGAGCTTCGTGTCGTGGCTGTGCCGGGCCCAAGTGCCGTGACGGCCGCACTTTCGGTGTCCGGCCTGCCGACAGACCGCTTTGTTTTTGAGGGTTTTCTCCCTGCGCGCGCTGAGGCCCGCCGTACCCGCCTGCGTCTTCTTTCCACCGAGAGCCGCACACTGGTATTTTTTGAATCCCCCAAGCGGGTGGCAGATGCACTGTCTGATATTGCCGGGATCTTTGGTGACGGTCGACTTGTGTCTTATTGCCGTGAACTGACCAAACGGTTTGAGTCGGTCGAGCGCGGCACAGCCGGAGCGCTGGCGGCAAAACTTCAGGCGCAACAAGAGAAGATTAAAGGTGAGATTGTTCTGGTTGTAAGAGGGGCAAAAGAAGCCGATCCCGGCAAACCCATTGACGAGGCGTTATTGATCGAACTGCTGACGGGAGCGTTACCACCACGCAAGGCGAGTGACATTGCTGCACAGCTGACCGGTGGAAAAAAGAACGATTTTTACAAACGCATATTGCAGCAATCTGAAAAAGACCGCGCCTCCTCTTAATCGCAACTTGCACATTCCTTGTGGTCGGTTTAAGTTGCCGACTGGAGTCGGCCGGGCAACCGCGGTCCTGAAATCTGCTGCAGACCCCTCAAGGTTTATGGCGGAGCAGGGCGGAGGAAAGTCCGGGCTCCGTAGGGCAGGGTGCCAGATAACCTCTGGGCGGCGTGAGCCGACGGAAAGTGCCACAGAAAACATACCGCCACGGATTTGTCTTGAGACGGTTCGCGGTAAGGGTGAAAAGGTGCGGTAAGAGCGCACCGCGTTCGCGGTAACGGGGACGGCAGGGTAAACCCCACCCGGAGCAAGACCAAATAGGGACCCTTATGCGCGGCCCGCGCTGGGTCCGGGTAGGTCGCTTGAGGCGTACGGTGACGTACGTTCCAGATGAATGGTTGTCTTCGACAGAACCCGGCTTACAGGCCGACTCCAATTTTCTTCAATAAATCAAATATATTAAGAAAGTTATCCACAGATCACTTGAAGTTCTATCCCGCCAGACGACCTGAAACTGCCTCGAGGGTCGCCTGATCTTCTGTCGCCAAGGCCTGGATTCTGGTCAGGCCATTTCTTAAAAACTCTGATTTTTCAGTCAATTGAGGGTTGACAGTCCGATATCTGGATACCTATAGTGTCGCTCAGTGGGATTTTGTGGGAAAAAAAGAAAAAAAGGGTCGGAAAATGTGGGTAAAAAAATCTTGCGAACAGTGTTCCGCCCAATGGACTGAAAAAACAACACAAAAAAACCTGGAAATATTTCTGATGCCGTGGATGGCGGCTAATCCATCCCAATCCTCATCCTCCTTTGGTGATTGCCCGGCCCCGCGAGGGGCCGGGATTTCTTTTCAGAGCTGACCCATTGCGGGCATGAGGCGGTTTTCGTCGTCACGGACGACGGTGATTCACAGAACAGATAAGCAAGTTTGAGGTCAGGGATAAAGGCACAGATGGAGGAGGTCAGCGTTAAAGATGTTTAGAGGGGCCAGCACCTTGAATCTCGACAGCAAAGGAAGATTTGCTGTCCCGACGATCCATCGAGAACCGCTCGCTGAGCGGTGCCAGGGCCGGCTTGTGCTGACCGTCAACAACACCCGGGAGCGCTGTCTCTGGATCTATCCGCAGGACGAATGGGAACGGGTCGAGCAAAAAGTCGTTGCACTGCCGAGTTTTGATCCCGCCGCTCAAGCGCTGAAACGTTTCCTGATTGGCTACGCATCTGACTGCGAACTGGATAGTGCGAACCGAGTCAGGATTCCGGCACCCCTTCGTGAATTTGCAGCGTTGGAGAAACACATCGTCCTGATCGGGCAGGGCAACAAGTTTGAGCTCTGGGATGAGTCACGATGGAAGGCAAGATGTGACGAATGGCTGGCTGTGCAAACAGGTGAAGAGCGCCTGTCTGTAGAGCTTGAATCCCTCTCACTGTAGGGCGACAGAATCGTGCTGGCCGCAGCCCACTCCCCCGTTATGACGGCAGAGGTGGTTAAGGCGCTGGATCCGGATGAGGACAGCATCCTCGTGGATGCGACCTTCGGACGCGGCGGTCATACCCGCGCCCTGCTTGACCGACTCGGCGCCAATGGGTGTATCTACGCGATGGATCGCGATCCTGAGGCGTGTGCGATTGCCCGGGACTGGGCACAGGGGGAGCGCCGGCTAAAAGTGGTTCACGCTCCTTTTTCAAAGCTCTCCGATGAACTGCACTCGGCCGGAATCGCGGGTCAGGTTTCTGGCATTGTGCTTGATCTGGGCGTGTCGTCACCGCAACTGGATGATCCCGGTCGGGGATTCAGTTTTATGCGTGACGGACCTCTTGATATGCGCATGGATCCCTCGCAGGGTGTGCCTGTGCAGGATTGGCTCGCCGATGTCTCAGAAGAGGACCTGGTCGATGTCTTAAGGCGTTTTGGCGAGGAGCGCTATGCCCGCCGCATTGCGCGAGCCATTGTCGATGCCCGAAATGAAGCGCCCCTGACTACGACGGGTGCATTGTCGTCTCTGGTGGATGCCTGTGTGCCTATACGGGAGCCGGGAAAGCATCCCGCCACCCGGACTTTTCAGGCACTTCGGTTATTCATCAATCAGGAACTCGCGGAACTCGACGCGGTGCTGCCGCAGGCGATTGAGATGCTGGAGCCTGGCGGTCGTCTGGTCGTTATCAGTTTTCATTCCCTTGAGGACCGACGGGTTAAAAGATTCTTTCACGACGTCGCCAAGGCGGACCCCTTTCCACCGGATCTTCCCATCCGGGCTGATGAGATTTCACCGGTCATCCTGCGGCCGGCAAAACCCCAACGACCTTCTGCCGATGAGGTGGCGGGCAACCCGCGGGCCCGTAGCGCGATTCTGCGCTGGGCACAAAAATCACCTGGCGGTCATGCATGAAGTGGATCGGATTTTTAAGTGTGATCTCGCTGGTCTCAGCGCTTTGCGTGGTGGTTGTGCGCCACCAGAACCGGCTTGAGTTTCTTCAGGTGCGATCGGCCGAAGAACAACGGGATCAACTGAATGACGAATGGGGCCGATTGCAATTAGAAAAGGCAACCTGGGCGCGCCATAACGTGGTCGAGCAAGCGGCCAGACAGGAGTTGGGCATGGTGACCCCCGGCCCCACGGATATTGTCGTGGTGCAGCTGGAGGCAAGGCCGTGAAATTGACTGCCAAGCGGCGAACCCCCAAGACTTACTCCCGTTTGCGGCAGGCAATCGTGCTCGGGGTAGTGTGTCTTGGAATGAGTGTTCTGGGGGTCCGTGCTTTCCAGGTCCAGATTCTTGACAGTTCCCGTTTGCAGGCAGAGGGCGCCGCCCGCCAGTTGCGCAACATCGCAGTGAAACCTGAAAGAGGTCGAATCGTTGATCGCAACGGAGATGTACTTGCGGTCAGTACGCCCCTCGATGCCGTTTGGGCGCATCCGCTCACGTTGATGCATGCACCTGAGGAATGGCCACGGCTTGCCGAGGCTTTGGGGATGAGTCTGTCCCAGATCTCGAGCCTGCTGGATCGATACCAGGATCGCGAGTTTATGTACCTGCGCAGACACCTGCCGCCGGCAGAAGCGGCGCGAGTCGAAAGTCTCGCAATCCCGGGCGTCAGTTCGCTTCGGGAGTACGGTCGCTACTATCCGGCAGGCCCGATTACCAGTCATGTCCTGGGCTTTACCGATGTGGATGACCGGGGACAGGAGGGGATCGAGCGGGCGTTCGACAGCCACCTGGCGGGAGTCGAGGGGCGTAAGCGCGTGTTGCGCGACCGCAAGGGAAGAATCGTAGAGGATATTGAGAGCATTCGGCCCGTTTATCACGGGCGTGATCTTCAACTGAGCTTGGATCTCAGGATTCAGGTTTCAGCGCAGCATCATTTGGCACAGAGCGTTCGGGATACCAGGGCGTTGGGCGCGTCGGCCGTCATGCTGGATGTGAACACCGGCGAAGTGCTGGCGATGACTAACGTGCCGGACTTTAATCCGAATAACCGCTCGGATATGACGCCAGAGCACTTTCGCAATCGATCGGTAACGGACGTATTTGAGCCCGGGTCGACGGTCAAGCCATTTACGATGTCGATGGCGCTCGCCAGCGGACGCTTTTCTGTAGAGACACCTGTTTCCACGAGTCCGGGTATTCACTACATCGGCCGTGACCCTGTCAGGGATATTCACGATTACGGAGATCTGACGCTCGGCGGTGTGCTGGTCAAGTCCAGCAATGTGGGTACGGCCAAGGTCGCGATGGCACTGGCGCCTGAGGAGTTATACGGGATCCTTGCCAAGGTCGGGTTCGGCCAGGCAACCGGTATCGAACTTCCGGGGGAGGTAGATGGCAGTCTGCTGAAAAGAGAGCGCTGGCGCCCCATTGAGCATGCGACCTTGTCTTTTGGTTACGGCCTGTCCTCAACGCAGGTGCAGCTCGCCCGGGCCTATGCTGTGCTGGCTTCGGGAGGGGTTTTGCGGCCCGTGACCCTGAAACGGCAAGTGGGAAAGGTGCCGGGAAAGCAGGTGCTCTCGGGAGAGACCGCGCATCAGATCAACGCGCTGCTCGAGCAGGTTGTGAGTGCTGACGGTACCGCCCAGCGCGCGGCTGTGCCGGCTTATCGTGTAGCGGGAAAGACCGGAACTGTGCATAAGGTGAGCCCGACTGGCGGGTATGAGGCAGACCGCTATCAGTCACTCTTTGTAGGTTTTGCTCCGGTGTCGGCACCGCGTTTTGTTCTGGCCGTAATGGTGGATGAACCTCGAGGGAAATACTTCGGCGGCGAAGTGGCGGCGCCGGTTTTCGCGCGGATCATGGCGGACGCGTTGCGTATGCACGGCATTCGACCGGATGCCGACCTGGATTCCGGGGTCACGGTTGTGGCCAGCATGTCACCTGGAGAGAACGGGGCATGAATCTCACCATGACCCAACCGGAGCAACCGCTTGGCAAGTTAATTGACGGGCTGGTGCCATCGGACACCGACTTGCCCTCAACGCGGATCAGTCATCTCACGCTGGACAGTCGGGAAGTCTCCTCGGGCAGTCTGTTCCTCGGCGTGCCAGGGGAGAAGACCGATGGCCGCCGGTTCGTGGATCAGGCGTTACGTGCCGGAGCCGCTGCGGTTCTCGTGGAAGGCCACGAATGGGATACGAGTCAATCCCGCACAAACTGTTTTCCGGTCGATGATCTGAAAAAGCAAGTCGGTCTCATTGCCGACCGTTTTTTCGGATCGCCCTCGCATGCGTTGTGCGTCATCGGCATCACAGGTACCAACGGTAAAACCACCTGCGCCTCTCTTCTTGCCCAGGCGCTGGGTCTGCTGGGGCACCAGAGCGGATTAATCGGTACCACTGGGTGGGGCATGACTGGCGACCTAAAGCCTGCTGCTCTGACGACGCCTGACGCAATCACCCTGCAGTCACAACTCGCTGATCTGGTTAAGCAGGGGGCCGATAGTGTCTGTCTGGAGGTCTCATCACATGCGATAGACCAGGGACGCATTGAAGGCATCGAGTTCAATTCAGCGCTGTTTACCAATCTGAGCCGGGATCACCTTGATTACCACCAGACCATGGAACGTTACGCCGAGACCAAGCTGTTGTTGTTCCGGCGTAAAGAGTTGGAAAGCATCATCATCAATGTGGCTGATTCGGTGGGGCGTGCGTTCGCCAGCCAGGAATTTTCCGCAAAGCTGTGGACCTATGGTCAGGATGACAGTGCTGACGTTTTTCCGGTCAAAGTCGATGTCGGATCTGGCGGCATAACGCTGTGCCTGCACAGTCCCGTTGGAGAAATAGCGTTTAGCTCTGAACTCAGAGGTCACTTTAACGTCGCCAATTTAAGCGCTGTGGCGACGACGCTTGTCGCGCACGGCTACAGTGCCTCGCGCATCAGCGAGGTCATGGGTCAGCTGCAGCCTGCACCGGGACGTATGCTGTTCTGCCGAGGGTCCGGTGCCGGCCGACCGACGGTCGTGGTCGATTACGCGCACACCCCCGAGGCCCTCTCGACACTGCTGGAGTCCCTTCGGAGCTACACCAACGGGGAATTGTGGTGCGTATTCGGTTGCGGGGGTGAGCGTGACCGGGGCAAGCGTGCCGCGATGGGACATGCGGCCGCCGTCGGTGCAGATCACGTTGTTCTAACAAACGATAACCCCAGAGGTGAGGATCCTGACGCGATCCTCTCGGATATTGCCGAAGGACTGAGTGCCCCGGCACAGGCACGCATCCCCCAGCGTGATCTGGCGATTGCCTATGCCCTGGAGCAGGCAGCCTCTCGTGACCTGGTAGTGATTGCCGGAAAAGGCCATGAAACAAACCAGATCGTCGGCGATCAGGTTTTGCCATTCAATGATCAGGCGATAGCCGAGGAGATACTGAGGACGATGCCATGTTCCGCTTAAACGATGTTGCCAAGGTGCTTGGGGGGACGTTAACGGGCGGTGATGCTGAGATCACTTCAGTATCGACCGATACCCGTACATTGAAGCCGGGCGCTCTTTTTGTGGCCTTGGATGGCGAGCGTTTTGAGGGCTCTGATTTTCTGGCTGATGCCGAGCGCTCGGGTGCTGCAGCGGTGCTGACCCGGCACCCAGGCTCAAATACGCTGCCGAGCCTGATCGTGGAGGACACCACTGCCGCGCTGGGGCAACTCGCAGCACATTGGCGCGCGCGTTTTGATATCCCGGTGATTGGTGTGACCGGCAGTAACGGCAAAACCACTGTCAAGGAAATGATGGGCGCTATTTTTGCCGAGGCGGGTGCGGTTCACATCAGCCCGGGGAATTTCAATAATCATATCGGCGTACCTTTGGCGCTGCTTGGTCTGCGCGAGCATCATCGGTTCGCAGTGATTGAGATGGGGATGAATCACCCCGGCGAAATAGATTACCTGTCACGACTTGCCAGCCCGACCACCGCCCTCATCACCAATGCCGCGTTGGCCCATCTTGAAGGCCTGGGCAGTCTTGCAGGCGTCGTCAGAGCCAAGGCGGAGATTTTTCACGGTCTGCGCCCAGGGGGTACCGCCGTGATCAATGCTGACGACCGCTTTGTGGCTTATTGGGCGGCCAGGGTGAAGGAGTTCCAGACCATCACGTTCGGGCTTAAAAACCGCGCCCGGGTCAGCGGTGAAGTGACCGGAGATAGCGAGGGCCAGACGGTCGAGATCCGGCTGCCTGATGATGAATTTGAAGTCCGGTTGAATCTTTTGGGTCGACACAACGCATCAAACGCGTTGGCGGCAGCGAGTGTGGCCTGGGCCTGCGGCGTCAGTTCCGATGAGATCCGGGCCGGACTGCAGCGGGTCGAGGCCCAGCCCGGCCGATTGCAGGTCCGCGCCGGAGCCCGTGGCTCAACCCTGATTGATGACACCTACAATGCCAACCCGACTTCGCTCAAGGCGGCGATTCGGGCGCTGGCTGGCCGTGAGGGTCGTAAGGCGCTCATCCTCGGCGATATGGCCGAACTGGGGACACGTGCTCAGGAGTTTCACTCTGAAGCGGGGCGCGAAGCCCGCCGGGCCGGTATTGACCTGCTATTTGCCTGTGGACCCCTCGCGAGATTGGCCGGCGAGGCATTTGGGGAAGACGCCCGATGCTTTGATTCCCCAGAAGAACTGATCAAGGCCGCTCGCCCAATACTCAGCCCGGGTTTGACCGTTTTGATCAAGGGATCCCGTAGTGCCCGGATGGAACAGGTCGCTGACGCGCTGGTGTGCGTAGCGGAGGACGGAGCCATCGCGTGCTGAAGATGCTCTTTGAACATCTGGCGCTTGAGTACAGCGTGTTCAATGTCTTTCGTTACCTGTCGTTTCGTGCCATCTGCGCTGTGCTGACGGCGCTGCTGTTCAGCTTTCTTGTCGGCCCCGCATTGATCCGGCGACTTGAGCAGATTGGCGCCGGGCAGCCTATCCGCGATGACGGGCCAAGTTCGCACCTGGAGAAAAGGGATACACCAACAATGGGCGGCGTCCTGATTCTGGCGGCCATTGTGCTTTCCACACTGCTCTGGGCAGATCTTGAAAACCGGTTTATCTGGATTACGCTGCTGACCTCCCTGGCATTTGGCCTGATTGGCGGACTGGATGACTACCAGAAAATCCTTCGCAAAAACTCTCGGGGCATGGGATCAGGGCAGAAGTTTCTCTGGCAGAGTGTTGCGGCCTTCGCGGCGGCAATGGCGCTCTACCTGACAGCCCAATCTCCGGCTGAGACATCGTTGATCGTTCCACTGTTTAAAGATGTCGCGCTCGAGATGGGCGTGGGCTTCATTCTTCTCACCTGGTTCGTGATTGCCGGCAGCAGTAATGCCGTCAATCTGACCGATGGCCTGGACGGTTTGGCAATTTTGCCAAGCGTCTTAGTGGCCGGTGGGTTGGGCGTTTTCGCCTACCTCACCGGCCACGCTCTTTTTTCCGGGTACCTCGGTATTCCTTTTATTGCCGGCGCCGGGGAGGTGTTGGTTCTTTGTGCTGCGCTGGTTGGGGCGGGATTAGGGTTTTTGTGGTTCAACACTTATCCGGCCCAGATCTTTATGGGCGATATCGGTGCGCTTTCTCTGGGAGCAGCGTTGGGCACGATTGCAGTGGTGGTCCGTCAGGAAATCGTGCTCGCCATCATGGGAGGCCTTTTTGTTATCGAGACGGTTTCAGTCATGCTGCAGGTCGCCTCCTTCCGTCTGATTGGGCGACGAATCTTCCGCATGGCGCCTTTGCATCATCACTTTGAGCAAAAAGGCTGGCGCGAGCCCCAGGTGACGGTGCGGTTCTGGATCATCAGCCTGATCCTTGTGTTGATCGGTTTGGCAACGCTCAAGGTCAGGTAAGGTATTAATGGGCAACGCTTTGGCAACGATCCTGCACCCAGCGCCTTGGTCACGGGCAACTGTTTTCGGGCTTGGCGCATCCGGTTTTTCCGCGGTGAAGTATCTCGTTGCGCTGGGAGTTGAGGTCGAGGTTCAGGACAGTCGCGACGTGGCGCCGCTTTACTCGGAACTGACCCGACAGTTTCCCCATGTTCCGGTCCAGTTGGGACAGTTCACGACCCCCAATCTTGGGCGTGGTGATCTTGCAGTCGTCAGTCCGGGCATTGCCTTGTCGGAGCCGGTGATTGAGAAGGCTCGTCAGCAGCAGGTTGAAATTGTTGGGGATATCGAACTCTTTGTACGCGCCTGTCCGGCACCGATGTTGGCGATTACCGGTTCAAACGGAAAAACCACGGTAACCACACTGGTGGGCCAGATGCTGGCAGCCCAGGGACTGAACGCACCCGTGGCAGGAAATATCGGGACGCCGGCCCTGGATCTTTTGGAAGGCGCCATACCGGACGTCGTGGTGCTGGAACTATCCAGTTTCCAGTTGGAAGCCACCGATTCACTCAAAGCCAGGGCAGCGGCCATTCTGAATCTGTCGCCTGATCATATGGACCGCTATGCCACCGTTGCGCAATACCTTGATGCCAAGCGGCGAATTCTGAAAGGCGCTGTTACGGGGATCGTTAATCGTGACGATCCCACTCTGCAGAAGATAGACGTTTCCAGTACGGCCGAGATTATCTCCTTCGGCCTGGATGCACCTTTGCGTGCGGCGGACTACGGGGTCGCGACGGATTCTGACGGTGACGACTGGATCGTTCGGGGACATACCAGGATTCTTCCCGTTTCGTCGCTGTCCATGACTGGACGGCACAACGTCATGAATGCTCTCGCCGCGCTTGCGCTGATTGAGTCCGCTGGCTATGAAATCAACCCGCCGGCTCTGGATGCCCTATCCGCATTTCGTGGATTACCGCATCGATGTGAGCCGATATTGGAGCGCGAGGGTGTTCTTTGGATCAATGATTCCAAAGGCACAAATCCGGGTGCATCCGAAGCGGCGCTGGTCGGTCTGGATCGACCCGTCGTCCTGATTGCGGGAGGTCAATCAAAGGATGCCGACTTCAGCACCTTGGCTAAGGCAATACAGCGATATGCCAGGCAAGTCCTTTTGATCGGAGAAGATCGTGTGGCTCTTGCGGAGGCGATTGGTGATCGGGTTCCCGTCACGCTTGCCGATGACCTCCCCCAGGCTGTGAGACTGGCAGCGCGCTGGGCCCAGTCGGGGGACGCAGTCTTGTTCTCACCTGCATGCGCGAGTTTTGACATGTTCAGGAATTTTGCCCACCGGGGTGAAGTGTTCTCCGACCTGGTTCGGGAAATGGTCAGATGAGCGTGATCGAAATCCCCTTGCAGATACCCCGTCGATTGGCGAGTGCCGATCCTCTGTTGTTGGCGCCGGTGGCGGTGTTGCTGGCCTTCAGTGTCGTGATGGTTTTCTCGGCTGCGATCGGTACCCATGGGGGCATTGGTGGCGGGGTGGCAGTTTTGGTCAAGCACCTCTTCGGTATTGTTCTGGCGCTTTCATTGGGCGTTGGCGCAGCATGTGTCCCCCTTGATCTGTGGCAGCGCGCCTCCCGGTGGCTGCTGGGCATGGGAGCCGCATTGCTTGCCCTCATTCTGATTCCCGGGATCGGTCACGAGGTCAACGGCAGTACACGATGGCTGGATTTGGGTTTGTTTAATTTCCAGCCCTCAGAGTTGATCAAGGTGCTGACGGTCCTTTTTCTTGCTGATCACTTTGTGCGTCACGCATCGGCGATGGATTCATTCCAGAACTGCATCCTGATCCCTGCCGCGGTGATTGGATCGATCGGGGTGTTGCTGCTGCTTGAGCCTGACCTCGGATGTACCGCCGTGATCATGATGGTGACGTTGGGCATGATGTTTCTCGCCGGAACACCCCTTCGGTACATTTTCGGTGCGATTGCCGTGGCGGTTTGCGCGGTCGCGGTACTGATCATGACGGCCGAATACCGGTTGGACCGGGTCTCCAGTTTTATGGATCCCTGGGCAGATCCCTATGGATCAGGTTTTCAACTGGTTCAGGCATTGATTGCGTTGGGTAGCGGCGAATGGTTCGGCGTTGGTTTGGGTGCGAGCGTGCAGAAACTCTTTTACTTGCCCCATGCCAGCAATGATTTCCTGATTGCCGTGGTGGGAGAGGAGCTCGGACTGGTGGGTGTCGCGGCGCTCTTGTGTCTTTATGGCTTAGTGCTCTGGCGGGTCTTCAATCTTGCATCAAGGGCGGCTGCCGCCAAAGCGTATTTCGGGGCCCGGCTCGCGCAGGGGATTGGTCTGCTGCTGATCGTACAGGTGATGTTTCATTTTGCGGTCAACCTTGGACTGGTGCCGACCAAAGGCTTGAACCTGCCATTGATGAGTTATGGGGGCAGCAGCATGCTGATCAACGGGCTGGCGTTCGGTTTGTTGATATCCATAGAGCACAGCCTGTCGAAAGGCCGCGTGGGGGCGCGTTGACTACGGTGATGATCATGGCAGGAGGCACGGGCGGGCACGTGTATCCCGCATTGAGTGTGGCTGAGCATCTTCGTGATCAGGGTATTGAGATCGTCTGGTTGGGTACCCGCAAAGGGCTTGAAGCCCGTGTGGTTCCCGCTGCGGGCTTTCAGATGGAATGGCTTGAGATTAAGGGGCTTGTGGGTAGCTCCTGGATCCGAAAAGCGATGATGCCCTGGATGCTGTTGAGGGCACTCATCCAGGCACTCAGGATCACGCGTCGACGAATGCCAGATGCAGTGCTGGGGATGGGGGGCTTTGCAGCAGGCCCGGGAGGTCTTGCGGCCTGGTTGTTGCGCCGACCCCTTGTGATTCACGAAGCCAACGCAGTTTGTGGTGTTACCAATCGGCTGCTTGCGCCCTTATCCAAACGGGTGCTGACCGGCTTCGAGAACGTGAAATATCTTGGAGCAAGCGCCAAGTGCACAGGCAATCCGGTTCGCCAGGAGATTGTTCGAAGCCGAGTTGCGCAAGATCCCATCAACGCAGAAGAGCCCATTCGCGTGCTGGTCCTCGGCGGCAGTCAGGGCGCACGCGCCATTAACAATCTGGCGCCGGCGGCGTTGGCAGAGGCACAGTTCAATTCCGGGTTGACTGTCACACATCAGTGCGGCCGCGATCGGGAAGACGAAGTAAGCCGAGCGTACGCCGATGCAAAAGTCCCCGCGCGGGTGGTTCCGTTTATCGAGGACATGAGTGCTGCGTATCAGCAAGCTGATCTGGTGATTGCCCGGTCGGGTGCAATGACCGTGACAGAGCTCTGTGCGGCCGGATTGGCGTCTATATTGCTGCCGTTTCCGTTTGCGGCCTCAAATCATCAGGCGGCAAATGCGCAGGTGCTTTCGAGCGCCGGTGCTGCAGTTGTGATCGAGGCATCAATGCTGGACGCACAAAAGCTCGCAGAAGAGATCGATCGCCTGTTAAAAGACAGAGACCTCCTGACCAACATGGGTCGCGCAGCCCACAAGCTCGCGCGACCGGATGCCACGGCCAAGGTGGCAGGCTGCTGTCTGGAGTTGGCCTATGCGTGAGTTCGTACGACATGTCCATTTTGTGGGTATCGGCGGTGCCGGCATGAGTGGTATCGCCGCGGTGTTGATCGATCAGGGCTACGAAGTCAGTGGATCGGATCAGGCGGACTCGGCAGAGACCCGTCATCTTTCCAACAAGGGTGCCCAGGTGTGGTTGGGGCACGATGCGGCTAACGTAAAGGGTGCTGATGTCGTAGTGGTCTCCAATGCTATCGGCAGCGATAACCCTGAAGTAGCTGCTGCGGCCGATCAGGGAATACCGGTTGTGCCTAGGGCTCAGATGCTGGGAGAGCTGATGCGCTTTCGAAACGGTATTGCTGTCGCGGGTACCCACGGAAAGACAACCGCAACGAGTCTGGTTGCAACCGTCTTCGCTGAAGCGCAGCTTGACCCCACGTTTCTGGTCGGGGGTCTTGTTAAAAGTGAGGCAGGCAATGCCCGTTTGGGTAATGGCCGATGGCTGATTGCGGAAGCGGACGAAAGCGACGCGTCATTTTTGCATCTGCAGCCGCATATTGCGGTGGTGACCAATATTGATACCGATCACATGGCGACTTATGGCGGTGACTTTGACCAACTGACAGACACCTTTTTGAAGTTTCTGCACAATTTGCCGTTCTACGGTCTGGCGGTATTGTGTTCGGATGACGCCGTGATTCGCGATCTTCGGCCGCACATCCGAAGACCTGTCGTCACTTATGGGGTAGAGCCGGAGGCGGACTATCAGGCAATCGATATCCGCCAACACGGCACCCGCATGCAGTTTGCCGTCTCGCTGATGGATCGCAGTGTTATCGAGGTGGATCTGGCTCTGCCGGGACTGCACAACGTCCGTAACGCCCTTGCCGCCATTGCTGTCGCAGACAAGGTCGGTATTGCGCCGGATTCCATCGTAAAAGGGTTACGCAATTTTGGCGGGATCGGCCGGCGTTTTGAGATCTTGGGAGAGATTTTCTTCGACACCGGGCGGGCGCTGCTGGTCGATGACTATGCGCATCATCCCAGAGAGATCGAAGCAACCCTGGCAGCCGCTCAGGGCAGTTGGCCCGATCGACGCAAGGTCGTCGTGTTCCAGCCTCATCGCTTCACCCGGACAGAGGAATTGCTGGATGACTTCAGCGAACTTCTGGGCGGCGTGGCTTGTCTTGTTGTCACAGAGGTCTACGCGGCGGGAGAGAAACCTATCGCGAGGGCCGATGGCCGTGCTCTGTGTCGATCGATCCGGGCACGCGGTGGAACAGATCCGGTTTTTGTTTCCGATCTCACGGGACTGAAAGAGGCTCTTTCGCCGATGTTGCGTGATGGTGATGTGGTGCTGACCCTGGGTGCGGGAGACATCGGCCGGGCAGCGCGGGAGCTGATCGCTCCTGTCCGCCTGCACGAGGGAACCTACGGGTGATTGACGTCATGACCGCAGACAAGCAGATGGCATTCGTTGGAGTTCGCGGCACGATTCGTTGCGATGAGCCCATGTCCAACCACACCAGCTGGAAGGTGGGCGGCCCGGCCCGTTACTTCTTTGAGCCCGCCGATCGCAAAGACCTCAGTGCCTTTCTCAAGGGACTGGATCCAGAAGTGCCGGTACTGTGGTTGGGCCTTGGCAGTAATCTGCTGGTCAGGGATGGTGGTTTCGACGGTGCCGTGATTGCGGCGCATCGGGGCCTTCGGGAGTTAAGAGACCTTGGAGAGGGACGCTTCGTGGTCGAGGCAGGAGTGTCGTGTGCACGGTTCTCAAGGTTTTCGGCCAAGCTTGGGTGGTCCGGTGGCGAATTTCTGGCCGGCGTTCCGGGAACGATGGGCGGCGCGCTTGCCATGAACGCCGGCGCATTCGGTTCTGAGACCTGGAGCCTGGTTGAGGAGGTTGAACTCGTCAATCGCGCGGGAACTTTTGAAAACCGTCCAGCCGGGTGCTTTGCGGTCTCATACCGGCAGGTCGACATTCCTCCGGGCCATTGGTTTACGGCAGGGGTGTTTCGACTAAAGCAAGGAACGGGTGGTGAGGACGCCAGCGTTCGATCGTTACTCGAGAAGCGCTCCCACACCCAGCCGGTTCGACAGTCAAGCGCCGGATCAGTCTTCAGGAATCCACCCAACGATCACGCTGCGCGCCTGATCGAAAGTTCAGGCTTGAAAGGGCTGCGTATTGGTGGCGCACAGGTCTCAATGCAGCATGCCAACTTCATCGTGAATGATCGGCAGGCCTGTGCAAAAGACATCGAGAGCTTGATCGAAAAAGTGCAAGCGACCGTTGCGGATCACACCGGTGTTCACCTTGAGCCAGAAGTTCGATTTGTAGGAGAGCATCATTGAGCGCTGACACTATCGACCTGCCTGAAATCAGACCTGTATCCGGTCCACAGGAGACGCTCGGGAAAACCGGTGATGGGACTGATCGACGAAAAGGCTGGCAAGTGATCGCGGCTTTGGTGCTATTGCTGGTTAGCGCACTGGCTGCAGATCAGATTATCCGGTCGGGTTACTTCACTATCGAAAGGGTGATGATCTCGAACAGGCTCCAGCACGTGGATCAGGGAATTATTGAGCGCACTGCGTGGCGCAGCATCCACGGCAACTACCTGAATGTGGACTTGAGCCAAGTCGAGAAGGCCCTTGAGACCTTGCCCGGCGTCTATCAGGCGATGGTGCGCCGTGTCTGGCCAGATGCGCTGGAACTGCAGGTGGTGGAAACGCAGGCGATGGCCCGTTTCCAGACTCTGCAGAATCCGAACGGGAGCACGCCTGACAGTTATATCAACCTTGCACCTGGTCAAGCCCTGCGTGCCTCTCCCGTACTGCGTGGACCCAAAGAGCAGCGCGAGACTCTGGTAGACACCTTCTTTTCCGTGATGCCCCTGCTACAGGAAGCAGGTCTTGAGCCCTTGGAGCTTTTCGTCAGCAAGGCCGGTCGCTGGACATTGGAAGTGCGCTCAGAGGGATCCCTCGTGCCGGCCCGGTTTGAGTTGCTTCTGGGCCGCGACGGGGTCGTTGAGAAGGTGGATCGGTTTACCCGCAGTTTCACCATTGCTCTTGGGGACAAGGCGGATCGCATCGACAAGGTTGATATGCGCTACGCAAACGGATTTGCAGTGCAGTGGGAGCAAGAAAACACCGAAACAGGAGTTCAGTTGGCTGGACTTTCAGGAAGCTAGAGGTTGATCGAAACATCATGACCAAGCGACTCGCTAACGAAATCATTGTCGGGCTCGATATCGGTACTTCAAAGGTACTCGCCGTTGTCGCCGAGGTAAAAGAGAACCAGGAAATTGAAATCCTGGGAGTGGGACAGCATGCGTCGAAAGGTTTGCGCAAGGGCGTGGTGGCGAACATCGACTCCACCGTGCAGTCGATCCAGCAGGCTATCGAGGAGGCGGAACTGACGGCGGAATGCCGAATCAGTTCGGTTTACGCAGGTATTGCCGGAGCTCATATCACCAGCATGAACTCCAGCGGTGTCGCTGCCATCAAGAATCGGGATGAAGTTAGCGCTGAAGATGTCGAGCGAGTCCTCGATGCGGCGCAGGCACAGGCCATTCCGAACGATCAGCAAGTTCTGCACATTCTCCCCCAGGACTTCATTATTGATGGTCAGGACGGTATCCGTGAGCCCATTGGCATGAGCGGCGTTCGTCTTGAAGCCAAGGTGCACATCATTACCGGTGCAGTCAGCGCAGCCCAGAACATAGTCAAGTGCATCACTCGATGCGGACTTGACGTTGAGGAGATTGTGCTCGAACAAGTGGCCTCGAGTTATGCGGTTTTGGATGATGACGAAACCGAACTCGGGGTGGCCATGGTCGATATTGGCGGCGGGACCACTGACATTGCCGTCTTTACCGATGGCGCGATTCGCCACACTGCCGTACTGCCTGTTGCAGGCGATCAGATCACAAATGACATCGCAGTGGCTCTCAGAACGCCGACTCAGGCTGCAGAAGAGCTCAAAAAGAAATTCGGAACAGCGCTGGTGCAGCTGGCCCCTGAGGGAGAGATGATCGATACCCCCAGTGTCGGTGAGCGCGCGCCGCGAAAGCTTGCGAGGACCACGTTGGCGGATGTCATTGAGCCGCGGGTAGAAGAACTCTTCCTGCTCATTCAGGCAGAACTGCGGCGCAGTGGGTTTGAAGAGCTTTTGGGCACGGGGATCGTGCTGACAGGCGGCAGCGCCAAGCTGGCTGGAATGGTGGAACTCGCCGAGGAGATCTTCCACATGCCGGTGCGTCTTGGCGTGCCCCAGTACAACGGCGCCCGCAGTGAGTTGATTCGCAATGCCTCTTATTCGACCGGCGTCGGGCTGGTGCTGTTTGGTCTTGAGCACCCAACCCAGTACAAAAGAAGCCCCCGCGCGTTGCCGGATATTCCAGCCGTTGAATTTGTCAGCAAGATGAAGCGCTGGTTTTCATCCCGATTAAAGGAGGACTGACCATGCATATATCCATGGCGAAGTCCGATCTCCATCAACGATTCGATTTTTGTCTACCAATACAGTCATTGTCTTTTGTTCAACCCCTATCTGAGGAGAACTACTATGTTTGAACTCATGGAAGTATCTGGCCAGCAGGCCGTCATTAAAGTTATCGGAATTGGCGGAGGCGGCGGCAATGCCGTGGATCATATGATCTCGGCCAGTCTGGAAGGGGTGGAATTCATTGCCGCCAATACGGATGCCCAGGCGTTGCACCGTTCGGGCGTTTCCAAGGTGATGCAGTTGGGTGAGGGCCTGACCCGCGGTCTTGGCGCGGGAGCCAACCCGGAGGTCGGCCGCCAGGCAGCTTCAGAAGACCGGGACAAGATCGCTGCTGCCCTGGATGGCACCGACATGGTCTTTTTAACCGCCGGCATGGGCGGAGGGACAGGTACCGGTGCCGCGCCGGTGATTGCGCAACTGGCTCGGGAGAAAGGGATTCTTACCGTGGCGGTGGTGACACGGCCGTTTGCATTTGAGGGAAAGAGACGCATCGAGGCGGCCGAACAGGGAATCAAGGAGCTCGGCGAACTGGTCGATTCTCTGATCGTGATTCCAAACGAGCGCATCATGGAAGTCATGGGCGGGAACGTCACTTTACTCGAGGCTTTCGGCAAGGCGAATGAGGTGCTCTTTAATGCGGTGCAGGGTATCTCAGAGTTGATCACCCGGCCTGGACTCATCAACGTTGACTTTGCAGATGTGCGCACGGTGATGGCAGAGATGGGAATGGCGATGATGGGTTCCGCAACGGCTACAGGACCGGACCGGGCGATGCAGGCGGCAAGAGGCGCTGTTTCCAGTCCGCTATTGGAAGAAGTCGACATTCACGGCGCCAAAGGCCTGTTGGTGAATGTTTCGGCGGGACCCGATATGCAGTTGGATGAATTCGCCCAGGTCGGCGAGATTGTCAACGAGTATGCCTCCGAAGATGGGACCGTAGTCATAGGCACCGTTCTTGATCCCGAGATGGAAGATGAATTGCGGGTAACCATGGTTGCGACAGGGATTCGCAAAGCGCCCCAGATCAGCTTGGTCAAGGATCAGGGAATGGAGGAGGATTCGGCCGGCCACGAAGATGATTACGACGTGCCAACCGTGATTCGCCGGCGGCCGCGCGCGGCAGGAGACGTTGACCTGCAGGGGAACGCCGCAGTGGACATGGATTATCTGGATGTGCCGGCTTTTTTACGGCGTCAGGCCGACTGATTTTTAAGCGATGGGCTGGAATGGCTTAATTTCGAAAATTATGCAAAAAAAAGGGTAAAAATATTTCAAAAAAAGTCCTAAACTCTGATTTTTCCGTGTAAAATTAGTCTTACGCGCTCAAAGAATGTGTGCAAAAGCTGGAAAAACCGGGAAATCAGTCAGGATGATTCGGCAAAGAACCCTTAAAAATGTCATCGGTGCCACGGGCGTCGGTTTACACACCGGGAAAAAAGTCTACCTGACGCTCCGACCGGCCCCGGTCAATACGGGGATCGTATTTCGCCGAGTGGATCTCGATCCGATCGCGGAAATCCCCGCAGCGCTGGACCGTGTGAGTGACACCAGACTTTCTACCACCATCGAACACAATGGTGTTCGTGTGTCTACGGTGGAGCACCTCATGTCGGCGTTTGCGGGACTGCATATCGACAACGCGATCGTCGAACTCGACTCAGACGAAGTCCCAATCATGGACGGCAGCGCGGGAATTTTTGTGTTTCTCATCCAGTCCGCCGGTATCGAGATGCAGTCTGCTCCCAAGCAGTTTATCCGCATCAGCAAGCCGATAGAAATCAAAGACGGCGACAAGTGGGCCCGCTTTGAGCCTTATGACGGGTTTAAGGTGAGTTTCAGTATCGATTTTGACCACCCGTCCATGCAGTCATCGGCCCAGGAAGCGACTATTGATCTATCCGAGATTTCTTTCGCCAAGGAAGTCAGTCGCGCCCGAACATTTGGATTCCTCCAGGATGTGGAGGCGCTGCAAGAAGCTGGACTCGCCCGCGGCGGCAGTCTGGATAATGCCATCGTCATGGATGACTTCCGGGTGATTAACGATGACGGCCTTCGCTACGGTGACGAGTTCGTCAAGCATAAGATTCTTGACGCGATCGGAGATCTCTATCTTTTGGGTTACCCCCTGATCGGCAGTTTCTGTGCCCATAAATCAGGACATGGCCTCAATAACCGTCTCCTTCGCGAGCTTGATGAGCGTCAGGACTGTTGGGAGATAGTGGCGTTTGATGACGCCAATGACACGACTTCTCCGGGTTTTCTTCATCCTGCATTTGCCTGATCGGCAATCCTGCCTCTGCCAAAGCTCGAGGGTTTTGACCTAACCCGGATTCGTTTCTCCTAAAGCCGTTTTACTGCTTTCGCATGTCGCGCTCAGAACGCTCGGCCTGAAAGACATCCATTGAAATGCACCTCGTAGAGGGGTTCGCCAGTTCTCGCATAAGATCCGATAAGCTTGATGTGGGCGCGCTTTGAGCCTTGACGGAAATCATCGCTTGCACGACGATGCATCGGTTGATAGCTCTGGGTGAGGCGAGCCCATGATCTTCAATCAGTAAAACACGCTTTTTGGGGCGCCGACACAGATCGTCGCGGTCAAACCGAACTGCAACACAAGGAGAAACCGATGGATTTTGCGCTGAGCGAAGAACAGCAGATGCTGATCGATAGCGCTCGCACATTTGCGGAAAAGGAACTTTATCCTTACGAGGATGAGGTTGAGTCATCAGATGAAGTGCGTCCGGAACTGGCTCAGCAGATCCGTGATCGTGCGATCGAGCAGGGGTTTTACGCCGCCAATATGCCGGAGGAACTCGGCGGCGGCGGTCTCGACAGCGTGTCACTTTCTTTGGTGGAGCGAGAGTTGGGCCGGGCAAACTTTGCCTTGCAGTACCTTGTCGGGCGGCCGAGCAACATTCTCCAGGCCTGCGTCGGGGAGCAGCGTGAGCGTTACCTTTTTCCCTGCATCCGCGGAGAAAAGACAGATTGCTTGGCCATGACTGAGCCGGGCGCGGGTTCTGACCTTCGGTCGATGCAGTGTCGGGCGGAGCGTGACGGCGATGATTACATCATCAATGGCACCAAGCATTTCATCAGCCATGCCGATATCGCCGATTTTGTGATTCTCTTTGCGGCGACTGGTGAAGAGGAGTCCTCTCGCGGCCCACGGAAACTAATCAGTTCATTTCTTGTCGATAAAGGAACACCTGGGTTTACTGTACGCCGGGGGTATCACAGCGTCTCTCATCGCGGTTATCACAACTGTATTCTTGAATTTGAGAACTGCCGGGTACCCGCATCTCAGATGTTGGGTGCTGAGCATCAGGGCTTTAATGTCGCTAACGACTGGCTGGGTGCGACCCGGCTTCAGGTGGCAGCGATGTGTCTTGGCCGCGCGTATCGGGCTCTGGAACATGCGACCGACTGGGCCGCAGAGCGCCAGCAGTTTGGCCAGTTTATCGGGAGATTCCAGGGGATCGGATTCAAGCTGGCTGAGATGAAAATGCAGCTCGAAGCAGCGGAGCTGCTGACATTGAAAGCAGCCTGGAAGACGGATCACGGCACAGCGACTGATACCGATTACGCTATGGCTAAACTGCACGCCACCGAGATGTTGGCCTTTGTGGCCGACGAAGCCATCCAGATTCACGGCGGCATGGGGCTGATGTCAGATCTCCCTTTGGAGCGGATCTGGCGGGACGCCCGAGTCGAGCGAATCTGGGAAGGCACCAGCGAAATCCAGCGTCATATCATTTCGCGCGATATGCTGCGCCCCCGCTGGACCTGACCTGCCCCCTTGTCCCTGAAGCGTCTTCTCCAGCCCCACAGTATCGCGGTGTTTGGCGGCCGCGAGGCCCGGGAAGTTGTGCGCCAATGTCGGCGCATGGAATTTGCTGGCGATATTTGGCCCGTTCATCCCAGCGCGGGCGAGGTGGAGGGTTATCGTTGTTTCTCGAGTGTGGAGGAACTTCCCTCCAGCCCAGACGCGAGCTTCATCGGTGTCAACCGCCACATCACGGTTGATATTGTCAGGAGCCTTTCGCAAAAAGGCGCGGGGGGCGCAGTGTGTTATGCCTCAGGCTTTAAAGAGGTGTCAGACGGGGAGGATCTCAATGACGCACTCATTGAGTCCGCGGGCGGGATGCCGATTCTGGGGCCCAATTGTTACGGCGTGATCAATTACCTGGATGGTGCGCTGTTATGGCCTGATCAGCATGGAGGACGGCGGGTCGACCGGGGTGTTGCACTGCTGACTCAGAGCAGCAACATTGGTATTAATCTTACGATGCAGGCGCGAGGCCTGCCGCTGGCGTATCTGATCGCATTGGGAAACCAGGCGCAGACAGATCTTGCCACAGTCCTGGAAACCCTTGTCGAAGATGACCGCGTCTCGGCGATAGGCTTGTATATAGAAGGTTTCCCGGATGTCCGGGAACTGGAAAAGGGAATGGGTCGTGCCCGTGCGCGGCGTATTCCGGTCGTGGCCGTTAAATCGGGTGTCAGTGCCCAGGGCGCCAACATCACCCGTTCTCACACCGCGTCGATGGCGGGATCGGATGAGGCGGCCAACGCATTGCTCAAAAGGCTCGGTATCGCACGGGTTCAGGATCTCGACACCCTGGTCGAGAGCCTCAAACTGCTACATGTGCACGGACCCCTTAAAGGCAACCGGCTTTGCTCTATGAGTTGCTCCGGCGGGGAAGCATCCCTGATGGCGGATACGGCTATAGGCCGGGATGTCGTATTTCCTGAACTCACATCCGAGCAGCATGACTCCGTTCGTGCCACGGTGCATGACCTCGTGAGTGTCTCGAACCCCCTTGACTATCACACCTTCGCCTGGAACAAAGAGGCAGATCTTTTCGGCACCTACAGCGCAATGCTTGCTTGCGGCTTTGACCTGTCTATGCTGGTGCTGGATTTTCCCCGAGAAGACCGGTGCAACCTTGAGACTTGGGATCCCGCGGTAAATGCCATCACCCGGGCGGTCGACAAGACCCAGGCGCCAACTGCCGTTGTGGCCAGTCTCCCTGAAAGTCTTCCAGAAAAGATTGCCACGGATCTCGTCGGTATGGGTGTGGCCCCCTTATGCGGTATTCGACAGGCACTGGACGCAGCACAGGCGGCATCCCAGATCGGTGCGGCCTGGCGCCGGCCGCTTTTTGAGAAGGCGCTCCCTGGTCCGGGATCACACCTGGAACAACCCGTGGAAAACCTTGACGAAGCAGACGCGAAGAGTGAGATCGAATCTTTTGGTGTAGGTGTGCCTCGTGGTGAACGCGTGACCTCTATTGATGCCCTAAAGAATGTCGCTCAGTCGCTGACTTATCCATTGGTGCTTAAGGCCTGCGATGCGGCATTACTGCACAAAAGCGATGCCGGTGCGGTCATGGTGGGCATTGAGGATTTTGATGGGCTCGTTGCGGCGGCAGAGACGTTGTTCTCGCGCTACCCGAGCCTGCTGGTTGAGGAGATGATTACTGATACTGTCTGTGAGTTGATTGTGGGTGTACGCCAGGATCCTGTCATTGGCCCATGGATGATGATCGGCAGCGGCGGTATCTACGCGGAACTTCTGGGCGACACCAGGGTGACGCTGTTGCCCGCACGAGACGATGAGTTTGAGACAATGATCAACTCGCTCAAGATTCATCCATTGCTGAATGGCTATCGGGGCAGTGAAGCCGGTGACGTGCCCGCATTGCTCGCGACCCTGCAGAGCGTTTCGGACTTTGTAATGAAAAGGCGGGAGTCATTGGTGGAACTCGAGATTAACCCCTTATTGGTTAGACCGAAGGGTAAGGGTGTGTGTGCCGTTGACGCGGTACTCCAATATGCGAGAGCATCATAGGTTATGTCTTTATTGAATACAGATCCTGCGAAAGCATCGGTGGCTAAACCGGTTGATGCCCTGATTGAGTTTCTGGGCAGCGGAAAGGGAAGACTTCTCGATATTGGCTGCGGCGAAGGGGTACTCAGCGATAAGCTCTCGCAGCACGGATACACCGTCACCGGAATCGATCCGCTAGTCGGCAGCGGCGCCTCTGCATGGCGGGTGCGTGCGAGTGCCGGAGCTGTCCCGCTTGCGAGTGACAGTTTCGATATCGCGGTGTTTCACTGGTCACTGCATCACGTTCCTGAAGAGTCGATGTCGGCTGCGCTTGCCGAAGCGCAGCGGGTGCTGACAAGTGCCGGCAGGCTTTTTGTGATTGAGCCGGAACCCGTCGGCAGCTGGCAAGAGGTGTCACACCCGTTTCACGACGAAACCGAGGTGCAGGCAAAGGCGGCGAACGCGGTCGACAAAGTTGTCAGCGCCAGTGCCTTAACCAGACGACGGCAGTATTACCTTAGTGAAGACTGTTACAACAGTTTTGACGAATTTGTTGAATCAATGATGTCCTATGCGTATAACCGCTACACAGAAGATCAAATTCGCCAGCAACGCGTACGGGATACTTTTGAGTCTTACCGCGAAGGCGATATCTTCCGTCTTCAGCACCGGATTCGAATGGAGGAGATATGCCCAGATGCAAACAACTAGGCCCCGCTTTGGGTGAGGAATATGCCAATGGGTAGCGGCAGCGTGCTCACTGAGCAACGGGGGGCTGTCCTTGAGGTGACCCTGAATCGGCCGAAGGCCAATGCGATCGATGTCGCGACCAGCCGGGAACTGGGAGAGGTCTTTGCCGGGTTTCGAGATGATCCTGAACTTCGGGTGGCGATCATTACCGGAGCCGGCGAGAAATTTTTCTGCCCTGGATGGGATCTCAAAGCTGCTGCCGAAGGCGAGGCCGTTGACAGCGACTATGGCGTAGGGGGGTTCGGAGGGCTGCAGGAGTTGCCAGATCTCAACAAGCCTGTCATCGCGGCAGTGAATGGGATCTGCTGTGGCGGTGGATTGGAATGGGCGCTGTCGGCGGACATGATCCTTGCTGCTGAGCATGCCACGTTTGCCTTGCCCGAAATCAACTCGGGAACCATTGCGGATGCCGCCACTTTGAAATTACCCAAGCGCATCCCCTGGCACATTGCCATGGAGCTGCTGTTTACCGGGAGGTGGATGGATGCCGCAGAAGCGCATCACTGGGGACTCGTCAACGAAGTCACACCATTGGATAAGCTTCTTGCGCGTGCGCACGAACTTGCAGCGATGCTGGCTGAGGGACCGCCTCTTGTCTTTGCAGCCATCAAGGAGGTCTCACGAGCGTCTGAGAATATGCGGTTTCAGGATGCGCTTGATGGAATCACCGGCAGAAAGTTTCCGACTATCGATAAACTTTACTCCAGTGAGGATCAGTTGGAGGGCGCCAGGGCTTTTGCAGAAAAGCGAAAGCCGCAATGGAAAGGGCGGTGATTTCGCGACCTGACGGATTTCGATATCATCCTCCCCGCTTATCAGTATTTCAGTTGACTTAGATTTAGATTCAGATTCCGATAAAGAAAAACTATGGAAGAATGGTCAATAGTTCATAAGGTGGCGCTGCTCGGTTTTTTGGGCGCCCTCATTTTCGGCGCTGTCGCCAACAAGACCCATTTTTGCATCATGGGATCAATCAGCGACTGGATCAATATGGGATCGCGGGTGCGGTTTCGGGCCTGGATGCTGTCGATCGGCATCGCGATTCTGGGTTCGCAGGCAATGGTGCAGTTGGGCTGGGTTGATTTGGACACCACCATGTATCGTGGCTCCAGTTTTGGGCTGGCGGGTTTTTTGATCGGAGGACTTCTCTTCGGCGCGGGAATGACTCTTGGGGCAGGTTGTGGTCAGCGCACGTTGGTACGGGTGGGCGGCGGTAACCTCAAATCGCTCGTCGTGTTGATCGTTATGGCGATTACGGCTTACATGACCCTGCGTGGTCTGTTGGCGCCGGTTCGGATTGATGTCTTCGGACCTCTTGCCATTGACCTTGAATCACAAGGCATCAGCAATCAGGGAATAGAGACCATCCTCGCTCACTGGGTTGGCGTATCCGGCCAAACGATGGCCATTATTGTCGCGCTGGCTTTAGGCCTTGGTGCGGTGATTTATGCGCTCAAAGACAAGGGCTTTCGGGCCAGCGGCGACAACATTCTGGCAGGAGTGACGATCGGGGTTCTGGTGGTAGGGGCTTGGTACGCAACCGGTGTGATCGGCAATGATGACTTTGAGCCCGTCCCCGTCGAGGCGCTCACCTTTATCGCGCCCACAGGCAACACGGTCAACTATCTCATGACCTGGACAGGAGCCGAGATCAATTTCGGAATTGCTGTGGTGCTCGGTATGATCCTGGGTTCTTTTCTCTACGCGGTCTTTTCTGGAAACTTCAGGGTCGAAGCTTTTGCTAACCGGGCGGATATGCGCAACCACCTGGTCGCGGGCGTGCTGATGGGGTTTGGCGGTGTGCTGTCTTTTGGCTGCACCATCGGCCAAGGGGTATCGGGCATGTCGACGCTTGCGTTAGGCTCTCTGGTAGCCTTGTTGTCGATCATGTTGGGATCGGCGTTGACCATGAAAATCCAGTACTACATGCTGGACGATGGCTTCTGGAGTTCTCTGCGTCAGTCACTCGCTGATCTGCGGTTGTTTCCCGCGCCGAAATAATTTCAATCCCTGGGTTTGGGTGCACTGCTCGGTGAACAGTGAGCGGGTATAATGCGCTCGCGTTTGGGGCGTTAGCTCAGTCGGTAGAGCATCTGACTTTTAATCAGGTGGTCGCAGGTTCGATCCCTGCACGCCCCACCATATTTCAAGCACTTATGTGTGTTTTGCAAAAGGTTTCGTGCTAAAAACCTCGATCCTGCCGGTCCCATCGCCATCTCCATGCTAAATGGCATACTGTGGGTCTTATCAACACGCGCCCCAGCAAATTCCTAATTGCGTTGGTTCAGGTCGCGCACGATTGACCGCTGAATGTCATCGAGCAATTGTTTACCTAGAGCCGATCAAAAAGACCAGTGTTTTGCTTTCACTCGGTTGTCCACTATGAACGCATCATTATCAGCATCTGAGCGCGATCTGATCGCATTTGCTCTCTCTGCTCCCTTGGAGAGCATCGCTCGGCTCGACATTGTCAAAAAGCAATATGACGCCGGTGAAGTGGTTGCTCATGAGGGCCAAGTCGGTGACATCACCTACGTGGTTCTAGAAGGCTCTATGCGCACGGTGGCTAGAGACTCGCGTCAGCGACTCGTGACCCTTTCACGACACGAGCAGGGTGCAGTGTTGAGGGCCGGCTTACAGGATTTTCGCCAGCAGGATACGCGGATCCTTGCTGTGGATTACTGCTCCGTTGCTTTGATATCCAACGAATTGCTGGATGAACGCGGCGCCGAAAATCAAGACCGGGCCAGATTAGCAGCCAGCAGTCGTGATGAAACACTGTCGCAGCTCAAAGCGTTGTCTAAAACCGGAGGTGAGATTGCCGAAGTATTGCGGGATGCGGGTGAGATCGTTACCCGAGACGTTGCTCCCGGCGAAATACTTTTCTCAGAGGGAGCAAAGGCGGACTTCGCATGCATTGTGCTGTCTGGTCGATTGGAGGCAGTGCAGTGGGATGGCGGGGTTGCTCGGGTGCTGGGGGCGAGTGGGCCAGGAACCTTCGTTGGTGAGCTGGGAGTATTGGAGGGCAAACCACGAGCTGCCACAGTGCGCGCGCTTGAACAATCGACAGTGCTGGTTTTGTCAGCGGAGGTAACACGTAGCATCTGCACGGCAACTGGCGTTGCTGCACTAACATCGGCATTGCGTACCGGTTATGCATTATTTGGACGGGGTATCGCATACAGCGTGATTGCTCCTGGATCTGATGAAGACCGCGTGATCACCACGATCCGGCTAGCGGATACGAGGACTGTCACAGTCGCGCGCACGTTGGCATCAGCAATGGTTACCGCGCATGACGCAATCCCCTCCGAGACGATGCTTTCATCGCCCGATGGTCGCGCCCGTATCGGGGTCGCGAACGGCGTACCGGTCCTGGTCGAGGGGTACCAAGACTGGTCCGATCTCCCCTCGGTCATGGACTATTTGCTATCGGGCAAGCCACTGGAAGGGTGGCGGCAGGCAGCTTTTCAGGCCAATGGAACTTTGCTGTTCCCCCAGGATTCTGACCTAGGATCGGATACCACCGTGTGTGCCTGTACCGCCACAAGTGCTGCGACGATCCAAAGCCACGCGGAAGCTGGCGCAACGACGTTGGAGGATATCGAACGCGTCTGTGGAGCTGGCGGCGTCTGCGGGGGATGCCGAAACCGACTGGCGACGTTACTCGGGCGCGAGAACTTCACTTTATGTCGGACGGAAGTCACCTCGCTATGTGAAGGTGCAGTTCGCATCCGCCTGGAACCCATCAGCTGCGAGTTGCCAGACGTTTCGCCAGGCCAACATGTCTCAATCGAAGGCTTGATAGACGGCGCTTGGGTGTCGCGGAGCTATACGGTCGTTGAAGGCCGACCTGAGATGATCGAGTGTGGAGTCAAAATCGAACAGCAGGGGCTATTCTCACCATGGCTGGCGGCGGGAGGGGATAGTGTATTAACTCGGGTCTCAACGCCGCAGGGTGAACCTATGGCTGAAGAGGGTGATCCGCTCTTGTGCATAGTCGCAGGGATTGGTGTAACCCCGGCAGTTGCCGCGCTTCGTACGATTGCAACTTTTCGCCGCATCCATGTGACTTATATCTACAGAGGCCGGGCAGCAGCTGCTTATCTTGACGAGCTAGAAATGGCGTCTGAAGCAGGGCGTATTAGCTTCACAGCGCACGATACAACCGTTGAGGGGCGCCCAGATCTGTCGGCGTTAACTGACCGCGCTATCAACGCATCTGGTGCCTCCGAGGCGTTGGTGTGTGGGCCGGTGGCCTGGGCGGAAGAAGTGACGACCTTGCTGAGTGCAAGAGGGATTACCGTACGCAAAGAGGTATTCGTCCATGCCGGATTTGCAAGTGGTCCTGAGATGGTGTGCCCAGGGGCATGGCGAGATAGCGCGAAGTCGGTGAAAGAGGTGGATTGGCAACAGTTCACGGTCGAAGAGCCGGGCTCCCAAGAAGCGGAGGCGAAATCTTTTCTCCAGCAGTTTTTCACCGAGAATCAAGCCCTCGGCGGGTTCGATAACCGGTGGGATGAGGTGAAGGATGAAATCAGTCGCACCGGAAGTTACCGCCAGACCAATGAGGAACTCACTTTTGGCGCACGGCTTGCCTGGCGCAATGCTGCACGATGTGTCGGTCGCCTCTACTGGTCTGGCCTAAATGTGCGCGATTGCCGACATCTCAGTCATCCCGACGAGATCGCAACCGCGCTCTTTGAGCATCTCGACCTGGCGTATAACGATGGGAACCTAACTCCGTTAATGACGGTATTTAATCCGGGGGCGCCGGGTCAACCGACTGTACGCCTTTGGAATTCTCAGTTAATGCGTTACGCGGGTTACCAAAAAACCGAGGGCAAGATTGTTGGAGATCCGGCTCAGTTGAGGCTCACTCGATCAATTGAGGCTTTAGGCTGGCATGGAGCAGGGGGCGCATTCGATCTGCTTCCGATTGTCATAGAAGTGGCAGGGCATAAACCTAGGTACTACGAAATTCCTCAGGCACAGCGCAAAGAGGTTCGGATTCGTCACCCTCAATTCCCAGGCATCGAAGAGTTGGATCTTAAATGGTATGCGGTACCGGCCGTATCGGATATGGCGCTTGACTGCGGCGGCATCCTATACCAATGCGCCCCTTTTAACGGCTGGTATATGGCGACCGAGATCGGCGCTCGTAACTTCACCGATGTTGATCGCTACAATCTCTCATTCGAGATCGCTGAGAAGATTGGTCTCGACACGCGGCGCGAGCGCACGCTTTGGCGTGACAAGGCGCTGACGGCAATGACAGAAGCGGTGCTCTGGAGTTTTGAGGCAGAAGGCGTAAAGATTGTCGATCACTATAGCGCGTCTCTTGAGTTTCTCCAGTTCTGCCGAAACGAGCAGGACGTCGCTCGGGAGGTGCACGGCCATTGGCCCTGGTTAGTCCCTCCAATCGGGGGAAGCGCCACACCTCTATTCCTCGACAATTGGAAAGACTCAGAGATTAAGCCGGCGCTCGTGATGCAGGAGCCTGTATGTCCATCGTGACCCTTGGAATACCAAATCAGAACGATAGGGGCCTTATTAGATGTTGAATGCAGATCTCAAAATGCAGGATATCTATAGGCATCCTGTAAATCCGAAAACAGGTTTTAAGAAGTTTAAGGTCGTTACTATCCCGAGGCACACTCTGCTATGCCGATTAGATGAGGGTGATGCACCCGAGGATCCGCGTTTCGGAGTGATCAGTGGTTGGTGGTCCCCCGTCAAACCTTTTTTCGATGATATTGAAGGGGTCGTTGGTAAATATCGTCGAGCGGTGGATAGTGGCCAAACTCTCAGGGACTACGTTCGGGACAGTTCGGCAATCAAGATGGAGTGGAACGCTCTCAGTAATTACGTGCAAGTTAAGCTTAAGCAGGACACTAAAGCGTGGTGGGGCACATTCAAAGAGATGCCGCTTTGGGACACTGCAGAATGGGTTTCGGTTAACTATGGCTGGATGGCAGACCTTAAGCCCCTTGAGAAGATGCAGCTTGCGAGAAAGGAAGGAAATAGCGGGGCGATGCCAGAAGTCCTTGGTTTGGGCGAGAGCTGGCAGTTTTATATCCCCAATCTGGCTGATGCGCATGTTGAGCGAAAGCCGGAGTGGGTAGTGTCTTCAA
>Ga0181588_10000271_pt1 | contig 45671 bp, 28 predicted proteins | sample 071ome_26_FD_148607 | JGI IMG/M metagenome (GOLD analysis project Ga0181588, IMG submission 148607) | Coastal salt marsh microbial communities from the Groves Creek Marsh, Skidaway Island, Georgia - 071409BT metaG (spades assembly) | ecosystem: Environmental > Aquatic > Marine > Intertidal zone...
GCTAAGATTTCTCGCTCGATTTGAGCGCGAATGCGTCCTTCTTGAACGTCCATCGGGAGGTTTCGCAGTTGCACTTGAAGTTCGCCGATGTATTCTCCCAAGTGTTTCGCAAACGAAGATTTCTTCGCACCCATCGCGCTGTCTCTATCGTCGATGACATCACTATTCCGTCTCTCCTCACCTTTACTACTACTACTACTACTACTACTACTGCTACTACTATCGCTGAGGTTACTTTTATTATTAGCGCCGCCGACGAGCAACAAACTCGATTTCAAACTCGACGCGATTTCTTCGATCACAATCTTATTCTCGTCGACATTTTCCCCGTCACCGTCAATCTCCTTATTCCCACCTTCGCTACTCAAAAGATTTCCTCGCCTCTTTGGTTTCAACAACCCAAACGGCGACTCGATTTGCGCGTGCGCGAAGCACATCAACGCGACCAACCACGTCTCTTTCCTCGTCAAATCAAACCCGCCGAACCGCGCGTACCCGAGCAGATACGCCACCGCGTACGCGCCAAATCTCTTCTGTCGTTGCACTTCCTCCTCCGATTTCTGCTCGACTTCCCACGCGCCGACAGAAAGTTGCGGTAAAAACCAACTCGCGGCGCCGAATATCGGGAGCAACGCGAGGCACGAGGAAACCGTCCAGCGCGTGCGCAAATCACTCTCATCATCATCTTCATCGTCGTAATCGATACCATCGCTCGCTCGAACGATCGAATCATCGCAGTAACTGTACAAAACCGAAAGCGCGATCGAACCGGCCGCCGTCGCATCCAACGCGTCGTTCAAAAGTTCCAACAAAGGGCCGTTTTCGTTAGATGCGAAGACGCGCGTGTTCTTCGTTCGCATCACCAACGCGCTTCGTCTCTTTTTTTTTAAAGTCGTCGTGGAACGAAGAAGATGAACGCTGTCGTTGCCATCTCGACGTCGTCGCGAAGAAGAAGAAGAAGAAGAAGAAACCGAGGGAGCAGCAGCGGTGGTCGAGCGAGAGAGGAGGAGGAGGAGAGCGCGGCACATGTCTCTATGTCGCGTCGTCGCGAAGAGACAAAAGTGAGGAAAAGAAGAACGAAAATTCGAAAAAATGTTTTTTCCCCAGAGTGACTCGAGAGTGATGAAAGCGCGACCGAAGCAAACCCTCGCGATGATGCGACAGAAACAACGTTAAACGAGAAGAAGAAGAAGAAGAAGAAGAAGTCAAAAACAGCATGTCGTCGTCGTCGTATCGGTACCAGAAGAAAAGCTCCGCCACGGCGACTAACGATAGTACAACTTCGTCGGCACCAACGAAAGCATTCACGAACTCCATAACGAAATACGCGTCTGCAATCCTGCGAGGCTCGGAATCGAAGCGCGTGGACGCGCAACTGTTAGATTCGGTGTCCAAAATCGTTTCGGGAAACGCGGTGTACATCGAGCGGTTTCACTGCGAAGAGAACGATTACCAAACTTTGGAACGGTTGGCGAATGATTTAGACAGAAACGCCAAAGAAGAAGAAGAGGAAGGCATGATAAACTGGTCGAAACACTTGAAACAGGAAAATCCGGAGTTTTCGGAGACGTTTCGAACGATCGTGGAACGGATGGCGGAGTATTTCGACGTGGACGTGTTTGCGACGCGATTAAACTTCTACCGGGACGGGTCGGATTGGAAACCGTACCACCACGACTCTCACGCGTTTGGCGCGAACGGACATAAAGAAGATTTCACCATGGGCGCGTCTTTCGGCGCGCCGAGAGCGCTGAGTTTTCTTCACGAACCGAGCGCGAGCTCGTTCGAGTTTCCTCAGAAGAATGGGGATGTTTTTGCGTTTTCGTCTGAGGTGAACGCGGCGATGAAACACGGCGTGCCACAGCTGAGCGGCCAAGAGCAGTTTGAGAATAATCCGAGGTTTTCCGTCATCGCGTGGGGGAGAAGGAGGAGTTTAAACGCGAGAAACTCGTCGGTATCGTCGTCTTCCGAGAAAACAACCATAGCTGTGGACGGATCGCGAATGCCGTGGCATCACAACGCGAGGAACGACGAAGAAGGAAGAGGAGGAGGAGGCTACGGAGTCTCAGAGACGTCGAGCACTACTAAGAACGCGAACGAAAGAGTCATGTCCAACGACGAAGTCTCGGAACTGGTGCAAAAATTTATCAAACGCAAACGAAACGAGACGAGGAAAACCAGCAAAGCGTTAGTCGAGCATTTGAAAGAGAACAAAGGAATAGACGACTTGGATTTCGTTCGGGTGAAAAAGCAAGCTCGCAAATATCAACGCGACGACAGGTTTTCGGCGAAGGAGTTCGTCGAGTCCGCCTTAGGCGGTTGTGTTTCCGTGGACGATTTGAGGAATCTCGCTTCGTACTTGCCCAACGAACAAAAGAAGATTGAGTTAATGAACGAGCTCAACAACTATTCCAGCTCGCTTCCTTTCTTGCCGTCGTCGTCGTAGAGAAAATAGTATATTAATTAATAGGTAGTAATATTAAAACCCCGCGTAGGACACCAACGCGTCACGCTCCTAGCAGTGATGCCACGGAAATAACAAACACATACAAGTGACGCGTTTACTTCTTCTTCTCACTCGCTTTCGTGTACAAGTACGCGCCTAACAAGGCCAAAGCGCTGCCGGCGGCATTCAACGGACTCACCGGGTTGCGAAAGTAAATCACGCTCGCGACAATCACCGCAACTCTCTTCAACGAGTTCCCGACGGAAAACGTCACCGGAGAAATACCCGTCAACGCTTGGTAAGACACTTGGTTATACAAGTGGTAGAACACGCCGGATAAGAACAACATCTGGTACAACTTCTCGGCGCCGACTTTCGCAACTGCGGCGGACCATCCGGCCGCCCACTGGCTGCCTTCCATGTACACCGCCGCCGGTGCCAAGTAAAAGAGACCAACGATACCGAGAATGCCGTACAAGTTGATACCGTCGATCGCTTTGAAATCATTCAACTGCTTCTTACTCGTGATGTTTCTCAACACCATCGCAATGTTTGAAATCATCGCCCCGTTAAACCCAGAAATCGAAAACGACACCTCCTTCATCGCCGCCATCGAGCAACCTATTACGATTGGAATCAGACTCGCCCACACGGCCGGGGAATACGTCGCGCCCAACAACGGTCCACTCAAAATGACCGAAAACACCGGCTCTGCCGCTTTAATCACGTGCGTAAACGACACCGCCATCTTAGAAAACGAAACGCACGCCGAGACGTGGCCAACCATGTGGAAAAATGCCACCGGCAACACGGCGATCAAAAACGCCTTGGACACCTTCGGCTTCTCTTGAATCCCAGTCGCCCAAACGACGAGCATCCAAATCGAAGTCGCGGCCAACTGCAACGTGGAGATCAACCACGGGTACGGGAACACGTTCAAAGTGCTCTTGTTGTACACGTTGAAAACGATGTTGAAAAAGTACCAAAGGGAGAAGAGCACGGCCGTTCTCGGACCCGGCGCTAACGTAGAGAACCCAGTTTTAAGACTGAAACCACCCGTCGCGGAGGCAGCCACCTTCGGAGAAGACGAAGACGAAGACGACGAAGACGCCCGCGTCTCGGTCGAAAAAATCCCTCTCTTTCTTCTCGTCAAAGTCCTCGTCTGACTCGACGCTTTTGTCAACCCTGACGAGGAATAATTTTTTTCAACAAACGCAGCAGGAAACGACGACGTCGAAGAAGAAACCGAGAACGCGCTGCACTTCGCCCCAAAACCCCCAGCGGGTGGTAATCGATTTGCGAAAACGACGCCTCTCTTTTTCCCCTCGTCTCTTCTCTTCGCCGAAACCCCCGAAGAGGAAGAAGCTTTAAACAACTGGTTGTGCGCCAACGTGGAATGCATTTTTCAAATCTCTTTTTCCTTTTTCCCTAATAACAACAAAAATTAACTAACAAAAAGAAAGAAAGAAACGTCTCTCTTTTCTCGACTGACTCGACTTCTCGACGGAAGTAAGAGCTCTCGAGGAGAACGCAGGTTTTCGCGTTCTTTCGAAGAAGAAGAAGAAGAAGAGAGGAGGTGTGTAATTAACGCGCGCGCACGTAAAGTGTGCGTGTGCGTGTTCTTTTTTGTGTAAGTGTGAAAAGTTTTCTTTTTAAAATAAAAAATCGCATCAAACAGCCCCTCGATCCTCACAAAAAAAAAGAAAAAAAAAAGGAAGAATGGGCGTCGTTGGTGGAACGACATCGAGGAAGTGGGGGGTGTCCTCCTCCGTCGGAAAAGGCGCAGCGAAGAAGAGAAGAGCCGCGTGCTGCGTTTTTCTCGTCGCGTTCGTCGCGATGGTGGTGTTCGCGTTCTCTTCGTTCGTGCAAGTAGAAGTCGTTTCTTCTTCTTCTTCTTCATCTGCTGTTCGTGGGGGTGATGATGATGATTCCGTCGTCGTTTCATCAGGCGGGGAGGAAAAGACGACGACGCGCGTGGAGGTGCGGACGGTGCAGCTTCCGTGCAAGAATGAAGGGAAAGGGGCGGCGTCAACGACGACGACGACGACGACTCGCGAGAACTTGTGCGAAGACCCGTCGAGAGTGGACGTTTTGATTCGGTCGCACTCGTGCGAAACCGGGACCAACGCGGAGGAGTTTCAACAGGCTGAACTGAAAGCGATGCCGAGGAAACCGAGCGAGGAGAATAGTAACGATGATAATAATAACAACGACGATAGCAGAAAGAGGAGAAGAGATGTTTTAAACCACGTGGAAGACGTGGACCCGGAAATGGAGAACCAAGAGATGAATCGAGTTTTAGAGCGGTTTCGATCGGGGCAGATGGTTTTGGAAGGAAGGAGGAACATTTTTCACGACGATGGCGGCGACGGGAACGGAAACGGGGCCGTAAAAACGTACAAAACGTGCGCTTTGGTCGGGAATTCCGGGACGTTGCAAAAGACTGCGTACGGGGCGATGATTGATAGCGCGGAGGCAGTGTTTAGAGTAAACGACGGGGTAGCGAAGAGAGGGTGTTCTTTGTACGCCGGGTCGAGGACGACGGTGAGAGTCGTGGACGCGAAAGCGCTCGGAAAGATGGAGATTTTAGCCGACGACGAAGAGGAAGGAACGAAGACGAGTACTAATAGCTTTAGAAGCAGTAGCAGCAGCAGCAGCAGTGGGAACGAAACGATGGTAGTTTTAGTCAACGCGGACGAACACGAGAGGGAAACGATGGCGAATTCGGAATACTTTAATCACGCGAAAAGTGTGAAGAGAGTGCACGAGGACGTGCAAGACGGCGCGAACGTTTTAATGCACTCTTACCGAGAACATTTGGCGAAAGTCGGGAAGATGCAAGGCGCGGGTGGAAATATTCCTTCGACGGGAATGGTTGCGTTTTACCTGGCGCTTCGATTGTGCGATTTCGTCGCTTTATACGGTTTCGGTTTATACGTGGAAAAAGAACGCGTGGAGAATGCCACGCCTTCCTCCGGAAAGAAGAAAGGCGTCGCTCCCGTGACTGCCGTCCACGATTTCTACCGCTACTACGATGCCAGACGAAACGTCGAACTCGGCATGCGCCAAACGCACTCGTTCGATACCGAACGCATGCTCATGTCCCTCGTCTCTCGCTCCACCGGGCGATCTAAACTCTGCGGCTTCAAAAAAGACGGCGACGAAGACGAAGTCACCAAACGCATCCGAAGAGAACAAGATAGACGCGCGAGACAGCTCGCGCGACGCACCGGACGAGGTAAAGTCAAAGGCGGTTCTAATAGCAACAACAACGCAAACGGCGCGTCCTCGGATAGCGCGAGCGGCGTGAGCGTCGCCGAAGAGAAACCCATCGAACACAACGTCAACTGGGACGCGCACTTCGACTCGAGCACCGGCGCTATCCCGCAGCAGAAGTAAAACAAAAGAACGTACATTCGTGCGCGGAGCGTTTGTAATGATGAATGCTTTTTTGTTTTGAGTAGTTTGCGTAGCGCGGAGAGAGAGAGAGAGAGAGAGAGAGAGAGAGAGAGATTTTCATATGTAGAACACGAGAGAATACAAACAGAAGAGTTGCTTTTTTCGCAAAAATATCAAAAAGTAACGACCAAAAGGCACCATTTCCCTACGCGTCATAAAAAAGGACATTTTCTCTCCGACAACACATTCATCATGTCCTCGTTCGGAAACCGATTCAAACGAGGTCATTTTTCTCCGACTCGATACGAGGAGTTGGACGGCGAGTCGCTCATGACCAGCGAAGAGCAGGTGAGAGACGAGAGGTTTTGTGCTCCATTCTTTCTTCTTCTTCTTCGCTTTGCGCGGCGTAAAATTTGGGGAATATAATTCTCATCTCGCATCGTCATCGGAAGAGACTCTGTTCTTGTCAAACGCACCTCTCGTTTTTTTTGCAACGCGCTCACGCGAATTCTATCTCTCTCTCTCTCTCTCTGTGTGTGTGTGTGTGCGTGTTCTTTTTGAAACCAAACGATGCAGGCGGATGCGGTGAACGACATGGCGCACGCGCTCGGCGACGACCGCGCGGCTGGTTTGAGTCCCACGAATAGGAGTGGCTCCAACAGTCTACCGGGTTCTCTCAGAGACCGGTATACGAACGGCGGGCAAAACACCGCGTCTTCAAATGTTATACGAGGAGATAACGTGCCAACGTCGAGAATCGTTGGGTTTGGCACGTCGCCGCCCGTGGCGGTGATGCAACGAGGCGGCGGGAAGAGCTTTAAACAGAGGGCGCTCTCGAAACTGGAACAGTTGAAGCACAAGACGCAAGAGGCGTTGCAGGCGAGGAAAGAGAGACAATTACATCACGAAGGCGGGCAGCACACGATGAGCGGCAGCGTGCAGAACAGGCAGGTGCAACAGGTGATGAGGAGAGAGACCGCGAGTGAAGTCGTGGCGAGCGCAACGAGCGCGGCGGAACTTTTATTCGAATTGAGATCGTGTTTGGCAGATTCGGGAGAGGTGGACGCTTCGACGTACGACATGATCGCGGAGATGACGCATTTGTGCGAAGAGAGGAGAGCGAGATTAGCCGGATTAGCCGGGGACGAAGGTTTAAGCGAGACAAATTTAGTTCTGGTGTTGGAAACGATCGAGAAAGTAAACGGAGCGTTAGATGGAGGCAGTGGTGGGTTTTCCAACGCCACAACTGCTACTACTACTACCATTGAAGCACTCGGACAAGACGAAGACGAAGTTCCTTTACCGCCGTCAAATCCACTCGGGGTATCTCCTGGGAATCCCTTTGCTACTCCAGTGTCTTTATCTTCACCGACGGCGATGAGAACACCACCAGCGACGAGAACGGTCACGCGAACGGATGTGCCGCAAACTCCAGAGGAAGAAGAAGCCGCTTTGGCGGCGGCGATTGCGGCGAGTTTACAGTTGGAAAAGGAGCAAAAACAAGTCTCAAGTTCACCATCATCGCAACAGCAGCAACAACAACAGCAACAACAAGTTTCAAATAGTAACGATATTGGAAACTTGATAGACTTTTGAAACGGATGGCTTCCTTTCAATTTGTACCTTTATAATTTAGTTTGCCGGAATAGCAACATCTTTCAATTTTTTCAATTACACACAAACAAACATGTTATATTTCTAAACCATCACTTTAAACGCTTGCTCGCAAATAATCTTCACGGCCTCATCTATTTGTTCTTTCGTTACCACTAACGGCGGCACTAATCTCAACACGTCGCCTTTCCCGGCTGTGATAACTAACAGCCCGTTCTCGCCGCACGCTTTCACCAACGGACCCGCCATATCCGTAAACTGTATGCCAACGAGTAAGCCCGTGCCTCGGACTTCCTTGAACATCGGATGTCCTTTTAATCCTTCCGCTAATTTATCTTTCAAATATTTTCCGTTCGTTTTCACGTTGTCCAAAAAACCAGGTTCTTGAACGCGATCCACGACATGCAACGCCGCTTGACACACCAAAGGGCCTCCGGCGAACGTGCTCCCGTGATCGCCCGGTTGCATCGCATCCGCGACTTTTTGCTTCATCAAAACGCATCCAATCGGTAAACCATTCGCTAACGGTTTCGCCGCAGATAACAAGTCCGGTTCGCACTCTTTCCCAATCTTTTGGTGCGCCCACAAATACCCGGTTCTTCCTAACCCGCATTGCACCTCGTCGTACGCCAACAAACAGTCATTCTCGTCGCACAACTTTCTCAACCCTTTCAAAAATTCTGCGTCGGCTGGGAAAATACCACCTTCACCTTGCGCCGGTTCGACGAAAACTACCGCAGTTTTTCCTCTCTTTATAACTTTCGCGGCGGATTTCAAATCGCCGTACGTCGCAAACGTGTTACCCGGCATCAGCGGCTCGAATGGCTTTCTGTATTGCTCTTTCCACGTCAACGCCAACGCGCCCATGGTTCTCCCGTGAAACCCATTCTTGAAAGATACCGTCTCCGTTGCCGGTTGCTTATAGAACTCCTGGTCAGATTTCGACATCTTTTGAAACTTCATGTAGTGATACTTCCTGGCGAACTTCACGCACGCCTCGTTCGCCTCCGTCCCCGAGTTGCAAAAAAACGCTCTATCCGCGAACGACGTCTCCACCAACTTCCTCGCCAACGTCGCTTGCGGTTGCGTGTGGTACAAATTACTCGTGTGCAATAACGTCTTCGCCTGTTCCGCGATTACTTCCGCCAATCTCTCGTCCGCGTGGCCTAAACAGTTCACCGCGATACCCGCGGTAAAATCTAAATATTTCTTCCCTTCAGAGTCGAAGCACACCACCCCTTTCCCGTGCGTGATGACGCGAGACTGCCCTCGACCGTACGTGTTTAAAACGCACTCGTTTTCATCTCTCTGCACCTGAACGGTGTTTACATTCCGCGCGTATTTAGGAACGCTTTCGGACGAGGACGAAGAAGAAACAGAAGCCGCCTTCGCGGCGATATCCTCGACGACGTTTCCTCGTCGTCGGCGGCCAACGACGACCGAAGAAGAAGCACCACCGAAAGAGGTTGAAGAAAATTGGGTCGTCCTCGTCAAAGTCGCTTTTTTCCCGAAGAAGAAGAAGCGATTCGATGATGCCGTCGTTGCTTTTCCCCGTGTTCGTCGAGGCCCCTCGCGGCGTGGCCCACTAACGCTACCACCGCTCTGAACAACAACAACAACGCTTCGACAAAAAAGTTGCATCGTGTTTTCTTTTCACTCAAAGCGCGTCTGTCTGTCTCTCTGTCGTCTCGCGCGGCGGCGGGAAGAGTTGTTCTTTTTCCTTTTTGGCGTCGTCGTCTGTTCGCTCCAAAACAACTCTCTCGAGAGAGAGTATGTATGTATGTATAGAGTGATAAGCAACGCGCGTGGGCACCCAAAATAACATCGAAAAATTTAGTATTGTTTTTTCCGAGAGAAAACGTGTGTGTCTTTCTCTTCCTTTTCTCTCTCCTCGTTCGTACCTTCCAATTCCTCATACTTTTTATAGTGATAAAAGCTTTCTAAAAGAGAAGAAGAAGAAGAAGAAGAAGAAGAAGAAGAAGAAGAAGAAATGACCTCCGCCGCGAATAACAGAGGAGGAGGAGGAGGAGCAGGGATGATGATGGTCACGTCGAAGCAGAGCAAAACGAGCACGGTGACCATAACCGGTGCGTCTTTTCATTTTGTTTTTTTTATTTTTACTCGTGTGCGAGCGCACGCGATTACGCGAGAAAACTCTCTCTCGTTGTTGTTGTTGTCGTTGGGTGTGATCGATTTGTTTTATGCTGACTGACGCGCTGCGTTTCTTTCTCTCTCGCGCGTAAACAGGCGAACACGAGCACGTCATCTCCGGGTACTCGCTTCTCAAAGGTATCGGCGACGGCGAACCGATCGCGTCGGACCGATTTACCGTCGGAGGGCACGAATGGGTCCTCTTATTTTACCCGGATGGGAAGCAGACGCAAAACGCGGCGAACGCGCCGCCGCCGCCGCCGCCGGAAGATCCGTATTGCGCGCTATTTGTGGCGTTGATTTTGGAAGGTCCGAAGTCGTTGGGGGTGACGCAAAGTTCGAACGGGAAGGTGGTTCGCGCGTTTCATCGGTTTACGCTGGTGGACCAGAGCGGGAACGGGAGAGACATCACGAAAGGGAGGCAAAGAGAGCAAGGCGCGGTGAAGATTTCGTGCGAAAGACAAGACCCGAACGCGAGGAACTGTCACGGATACAGGAAGTTTGTGAGGAGGAGTGTTCTGGAAGCGCCATATGGTGGGTACTTGGTGGACGATACGATCGTTATTCGGTACGAGATTGATTTAGTCGTCACGAGCGGTGGCGCTTTGAACAAGAGTTCGAAACAGACGCAGTCGTTCGTGGTGGACATCGGGAAGCAAATGAAGATGGGAGAGCATTTGGTAAAATTGTTACCGCCGAGCCAAAGTTGGAGAAAAAGAGAGAAGAGAATGATGTTGGCGAACGGGTTAGGGAAGAGGAGCTTAATGTTGGGCGGCGACGGAGGAGGCGCGAATAAAAAAGGAGGTCTCATCGGCGGTTCAGCAAAGGGTAGTGGTCTCGCGTCTGCAGAGAAAAGAGAAGTGGGCGACGGTAGTGATGAAAAGAAAAAGATGATGAAGACCAACGCAAAGAAAGAAAGCGACAACGAAGCGAGGAATAAAAGTCATAAGGACGACGACAACAATACCAATAACAACAATAACGATCGACGATTTGAGCGGGAGCACATCGATTTGGATTCGGAACCGGAAGATGACGCCGGCGATGAAGATAGATTAGCGCTCGGTAACGACGGAGGAAGTCACCGCACCGCAAATAACAACGGGGACGAAGACGACGAGGAAGACGACGACGAAGAGACCGCGGTGAGGCAAGGAAAGAACGCATCTGTTGCAGCAGCGACTATGAATAACAGCAACAGCATGCAACAGCAGCAGCAGCAGCAGCAACAGCAGCAGCAACAACAACAACAACAACAACAACAGCTTTCCCCACTTGATGGCAGATCTTTCATGGGTATCGATGAACACGATTTGACCGATTGCTGTTTTCGAGTCGAGGACGAGTATTTTCGTGCTCATAAAATCATTCTCTCCGCGCGTTCTCGCGTCTTTGCAGCCATGCTCCGCGCGGGGTGGAATATGCGTGAAGGCACCGAGGGCGTGATTACTTTGAGAGAGATCAAACCGAAAGTGTTTGAAATTTTGTTGCACTTTGTCTACGCGGATGAATTACCGAAATACAGCAAACGCGCGTACAGAAGATTTGTGCTCATGAAAGACGAGAAAAAGAAGAAAGGGAGCGAACGCCTCGGAGACTCGGACGACGAAGACGATGATGTTTCAGACTTGGAGTCAGATTCCGAGGACTCTGACGACGATGACGATGATGACGAGGAAGGGGACGAGGAGTTCTTGAACGATGACGACCGCGTGCGACGACGACGAGACGCAGGAACGGCGCAAGCTAATTCAGCAGCTGCGGGGACGAAGAGAGTTCAAGTCTTCGATAAAGGCATTCGTCAACTGATTGGTGAAAACAACGCACAACACAAAGAACTCGATTTGGGTATTCCAATGACACAGCACTTGCTTGTTGCTGCTGATCGATTTGATCTCGGCCGCCTTCGTGCGATTTGTGAGACGAGATTGTGCGATACGATTGATTTGGAATCTGTGATAGGAACGCTTGTATTGGCTGATCGAAACCATGCGCCCAGTTTGAAGCAAGCTTGTTTGCAATACGTTGCTTCAAATTTGTCCGACGTTATTGGAACCGAAGCGTACAAAGAAATGTCGATGACGTGTCCGCACTTACCCAGCGAAATTCTGCGTACTGTGTCGTCGTTACAAAACGGGGGTGGGAGAGGAGAACGAGGTACCGGCGAAAGAAAAACCATCATCGTGAGTTCTGCAGCGCAAAACGCATATCAGCAACAGCAGCAACAACAACAACAGCAACAACAACAACAGCAACAGCAGCAGCAGCAGCAACAACAACAACAGCAGCAACAACAACAACAAAGACAACAACAACAACAACCGCCTCAGCAGCCATCCATCGATCAAATGATCCCTATCCCCCACTATCCTTCAAGAAGTGTAACCGAAGAAATTTTGCGCCGCGGCGAAGCGGAGATTTTGAGATTGACAAATAACGCAAGCAATAATAATGCCGCTCCCTCTAACAACGCTGCGGCAGCAAATGCTGTCGCAGGTGCACCAGTTGCTCCAGAAGTTGTCAACAACGACAACAACAACAACAACGCTCCAGTGGCTAGAGCAACTACTTTCTCGGATCGCTCCCGAGGCGCTCGAGGTGGCGTGGCTAATCCAGTGGACGCGGCGATTGCGGCAGAGGCGGCGGTAGAAAATCAACAAGGAGTGCCGAATAATATGACTGCCATCCATAACGAAGCTATGTTACAGCTTTTCGGGACTTTTCACCACGACGCGCAGCGCGAACGTCGATCCGAGCATCGAAATGTAGTGCAAGCGGGGGCGCCATCGAGAGGAGAACATCGCGCGCAGGATTTCGGTGGGAGCGTTCTCGAAACCACACGATTTGGCCGCAACTTAATTCCTCCGATAGGCAATCGTAGCGTTAGTGGCGGTGACTTGTTTAGTTCGCTCTTGGACTCCTCACCGCACCTTGCCGTGGCGAGGAATACCAACGCCGATGCGAACAATAATTCCGCGGCAGTTCCCGCAAGCGCTGTAAACGCAACTGAGGGCGATGCCGTCCCTGGTAATAATAACAGTAATAATAACAATGGTAGTGAAAGAGAAGAACGCCGCGTGAGAAGACGCACGTAGAAGAAGATTTGAGAGAAATCAAGTAAAACAAGATGTTGTAATATTAACTTTTAAAAAATCGGAAGGAAGGAATCACAAATGATCAGAAATGGTCGCCGGTCTTTTTCGCGAGTTAAAATTATCTACTATCATCACTATGCATAAGCTATGGCCAACCGTTTGTTTTCCAATCTGTGTTTTTAGCGTACGTGCCCCATGTTTTGCCCGTGTATTTGCCTAACACCTGTCCTTCGCGAAACTTTGGAGGTCCACCTTTCGCTAACAACCCTTGAACGATTGGTTTCCCTCTCTCGTCCATCGCATCACCGCTGAACGTGTTCGAAGGATCTAAACTAAATTTAAATTCGCGATTTTTGAGCACGTTTCGTAAGTTGCCGTCGATGACGCCGTGAATCATGACCCCGTAGCCTAACTTTTTCCTCACCAAGCGTTTATGCGGCGGTTCCGAACCATCGAATCGCGCGCGGATATCGCCACCAATAATACAACCAGGCAAGTCGAATATCACGTCTCCTTTCCAATATTTAACCAATTCAAGGGCGTCGTCCACCATCGCGTCTGTCAGCGTTCTTTGCGGCTCGTACTCCAAAGCCTTTTCGTTCACGTTGTAGTCGTACAACGCCGCGCTCAAATCAATCTTCTTCATACCTTTGGTTAACCTCGTCAAGTCTTCGTCTATGGCATCCAATCCATCAAGATCCGTTCTTGAAGCGCCGATGTTTTCCTTATCTACGCATCCACCGTGTGCGGACCATCCGATGGACAAAATCGCGCCAGGCACGAAAGTCTTCACTTTGTCCACAAACGCCGACGGATGAAACGGCACCAACAAGTTATCGTAGCGATCTTCGCCTTGCTTTTCAATCTGGCCAGTTTGTTCGTTTCTTCCGTACGTCACTTTCGCGCTCGGAATTGGCGGATCTCTCACGTCCGCTTCCCTCAGATTCACCTCGTACGGTGACACTTTCAAAACGCTTCCCATCTGCGGTCGATACCCGCCCGGACCGGGCAACACTTCCCCGCCAACAATCAAAGGCCCCTTGATCCGTTCGTACTTATACTCTTCGCTCAACAAGATCAACGTCGGAACCACCGCCCGAGGATCTCTAAACGTCACCATCAGACCTTTCTCTCGATACGCGTTCAACTTCACGAACGTCGCCAAGAAATCGTCAAACGTAAACGACGAGCTCCTATACGCCGAACGCGAAACCACCGGCACCGCGTACGTCTTATCCTTTCCAATCTTCCGATGTCCAATTTTTCTGTTCCCGATTTTATTCGACACCGTTGTCTCCGAATACGCCACGTCCACGTTGATCACGTTCACTCGTTCCAAATCCATGGTTTCTCTCAACATCGTCGGCGTGTCGATCCGAAACGCAATCGTGATCTCGCTCGGGTTTTCCACCTGAAAGTGTCGGCACATGCGCTCCGTCGTCCACTGCGATTTCCCATCGTCTATTTCCACCCGCGTAAACGGCAAAGACAAACCCCCGGCGAGGCCTTTCCTCGTCTTCACGCTCGCGACGGATTCTTTCCCCGAGAGCAACAGAAGGCTCGACACTAAAACGAAGAGTAAAATCTTAAACGCGGGGCCGGATTTGAACGTCTGGTAGCGCTCGGACCAGATTTGCTTCTTGAGTTGGAAGTATAAATCGTCCTGCGCGGAAACTTTGTGCTCTATGGCGGCATCGCCGCCACCACCACCACCACCGCCGCCGCCGCCGCCTTGGGAAGAGGGCATGATTTGTGTTTTCTTCTTCCTCTCTCTGTCCCTCGGCTTTTATGTGTTATATGTGCACAAAAACCGTCTTCTTCTTCTTCTTCTTCTTCTTCTGCGGATTACTTCCTTCGGAAAACTTCCCAGGAGGGGTTTGTTTAGGGTTTAAACCCTAAACCCTAAATAAAGTTGTGCAAATTTTTTCTTCCAACTTTTCCTTCTAATAAAGCTCCATTCGCTCGCGCGATGTCGTCGTCGTCGTCGTCGTTCCTCTCATTAAAGTCGACGACAAGAAACAGCGGTAATAATCGCGTCGTCGTCGATGACGTCTTCTCTGGCGTCCTCGTTCGAGGAGGAAGAAGAAGAACAGAAGGAGTGCAACGACGACGGCAGAGGTGTTTCGTTTCGGCGAAGGCGACGATGAAAACGACGACGAGTCAACCTCGACGTCGCACCGAAGAGAGAAGAAGGTTTGGTGGATGTCACCGTTGCTACTACCACCGCGACGACGACGACGACGAGAAGGATGTTTTCAGAAAACGACCAGTCGTTTTGCAACGACGACGACGACGCGGGAGGGAGAGAACGAGATGTTCTTCCTTTGCTGCGAACGAGCTCGGTGAGGTTGCGATTTTTGCCGCCTCGAACACCCAACACCACCACTTCCTCGGGGTGAACGAACTCGCGTGGTTATCGTCCACGTTGTACGCGTTGTGTTGCTTTGGGATATGCGTTCGAGCGAAAATGGGCGACGAGAAGTCAATCGCGAACGTTCGAAACTACTCGACGTTAGTACCTTTGGCGATATTTTACGGCGTGCTTTTGATTCGATCGTGGACGGACGACACGTTGGCGCTGATGATGCCCGGGAGTTTAGAGGAAGGTTTGCGGACGGGCGAAGTGCAATTCATACCGAAACTCAGCGGCATCAGCGAACTTTTATCGCAAAAAGCCGCCTCGGCGTCCGCGTGGGCACACTTCATGCTCGTCAATCTCTTTGTCGCGAGGCACGCGACGTTGCAAAGCTTGAAGTTTGATTTGCCCGTCGCGCACACGCTCGCGCTGTGTTTAATCACCGGGCCGTTGGGACTGTTATCGCACGTGCTCACCAAATCGATCGTTTTGAAGTTGAGAAATATGAAGAAGAGCAACACCGCGTAGAATAAATGCTGTGTAGTAGTAGTAGCCATATATAATTGCTGTAGTCGCTTAGTAAATTTCATGGGCAGTAGCGCACAAATAACGTCAAAGCGTGTAGTCTTCGGTCGTTCTTCTTCACTTTTATGTCACGTCACGTTTTGTTTTTCTCCATTAAATACAGATATGACAAAGTTCACCGAACACGCCATCGGCCAACGCCGAGGCGCTCGAGTCAATCCAGAGTACATTCAAGACGTGATCGCAAACTCGAATTCTTTCGTCCCCGCGGATTTATCCCAAGGGTATCGAGAAAACAGAAAGACCGGGAAGTTGGAGTTGATAACCGAAGCCGGCGACGCGGAGAAGGAGTACGAGACGAAGTGCGAGAATAGAATTTGTTTCGGGACGTTTACCGTATCGTCATCGTCCTCGTCTTCGGCGGCACACGGTGACGCTTCGTCGGAGTTGCTCGTGAAAGTGAACAAGAAAGAACGCTTGGGAGATTTTCACGTGACGCAGCGTTCCAAACGCGCTATTCGCGACATGGTGAAAAGATTCGATTTCGAAACCTCTCTTAGTTTGCAGTGGCGAGGCGAGTGGCACCGCGAAACGAAGACGTTTACGATTAATAAGAAGACGAACGACGACGGCGAGGAGAAGGTGCAGAAAGAAAATGGAGGCGTGTTTCGCACGGCAGGCATCGCGGAGTGCTCGTACGATTTCGAGACGAAGGAGACGAAGGTGTACTTTTCGGAGGAGGACGCGCACCGACGGTTAACAAACAAACACGAGTTTGTCGGTCAGTGCGCCAACGCTATCGAGTTCTTGAAGCGCATGAGCGAGATTGAAATCGCGAGAGGGAAAGATAACGATAGTGGTGGTGATGAAAACGTCATCGAGTTGAGTTTAGAAACGCACGGAGTCGCGGAGGATATCGGTGCCGATTTGATCGCGGCAAAGTTGAGAGCGAAGAAAGAGAAGGAGAGTTTACTTTTGAAATCGGAGACGGAGGAGGAGACGGCGAAGCGGATGCAGAAGGAAATGAATAAGGTGAAATCGAGAGTGTTGGATGCGGTGAAGTTTGCAAACTCTGTCGCGGAGAAGAGGAAAGGAGGAGCAGACGATGGAAAAGAGGACGGGAACGACGACGGGAACGATGACGACGACGACGACGACGAGAAGATGAAGAAGAAAAAGAAGAAGTTGTCGAGATTCGATGAGAGCGACGATAGCGATAGCGATTAGGTGTTCACATGAATTTAAAACGATATAAAATAGCGCGCGCGCCGTGCGGCACATGTACAAATGCATATAATACAAAGAAGCTAATCATACTAATTACTAAAATTTACGCGAACGACAACAACCCTGTGTCTTGCAAGAACCTATCGGCCATAATCGCAAACGAAGCTAAAAACACAAGCGCTTTGATGGGAATTTTGGTCCCAAACTCCATACCTACATTGTGGAAAGAATTCCGTTCTTCGCTGGTAAACCAAATAAAGCACATTACCGAAGGTAACAGCCCGTACAAGACAGGTGCGCCGTACGAACCGGCGAATTTCGTCGCCGGTAAGAAGATATCGGACGCAGATAACGCAATAATCAACGGCAAGATTAACGTCGCGACGTACGAAACTTTTTTGGCGCCTTTGGCGGTCAAACCTCTCTCCGCGAACGATTCCTTGATTTTCGGCTCTATCGTACTCGTCACGCCTAAACAAGTGCCGATGAAACTCGTGCTTATTGCGCAAAAGCTAAAACCACCAACAATCCATCCGACGTCCGATTTCAAAAGCAAATCTAGCGGATCTTCGAAGCCTAATCCACTCGCCACGGAGGTGTTGTTGATTGACAACGCGACCACAAGGTACGCGATGAACATAAAGAGAGGAACACAACTACCAATCACGATTGCTTTTCGAATTTCTTTCAAATCACCATTCATGTATGCACATATAACTGGCACTAAATCGTGGTAGATCAACGATAAGAACATGACTGGCACCGCCTCTGGCAATTTGCTTGCGTCGTTGATGAGATTGAAATTTTTGAAATCCGCGACGATCGCGCCTTCGTATAAAATACCGAAAAACAAACTCATCAAAACGATCGTCAACACTCTGTTGATGTTATCGATGACGTTCACGGACCCAAACGCCATTACTGCTCCTAAACCGACGGTAAAAGCAATCGTGCTCGCCTCGAGCGTCAGCGCCGGATCGATCGTTTCGATAATCTCGCCCGCTTTGGCGATGTACGCGACCAACAAAGTCGTCGAGGCGAGTAAATACGTCGCAGACATGACATACGAGCCGGTTGAACCTAACGTCGTCATCGCCATGTCCGGTAACGAAATCACCACGGGTGAATGCCCCCTACCGTGTTCGAACCGCACCTCGTCTCTCTCTCTCATAACGCTCACGTTAATCTCCGCCAACAACAGCGCGGAGAGCAATAACAACGTCCACGTACCGACGATTCCGGCCACGGAAGGCACCACGCCCGTCTCTGCGCACACGCTCGGCAACGCCAATATACCCGCACCAACTGTCGATCCGGTTATGAGCGCCACCACGCCGAACAGCGTCCCTTTGCTCTCCACCGTCTTATTTTGCAATATCATCTCGTCGAACGCGGTTGGCGGGGAATAACTATCCAAAAAAGCCTGGTCCGCCTTCGACGCGTAGAAACTGCTAAACTCTTTTTTCTCGTCCTTCTCGTCGATTAAAAACGTCTCGAATCGCGTCACCTCTTCCAGTTCACAAAACGAAGACTTTGCTTCGTTCTCGTTTTCATTTTCGTCGACAACCAACTCGCTTTGTTTCAGTCTCAACAGTTTTGTCCCCGTTCGTTGTTCTTGTTCTTGTTCTTGATCTTGTTCTCGTCGCTCGCATTTCTCGCTTTGAATCGCGCGCGTGATGCACGGCACAGCGCGTCTCTTTGCTCTCGTTCCTCGTCCTCCTCCGCGTCTTCTCGCAGTCGCACTCGTCGTTGATTTCGCGGCGACTCTTGAACGCAACATCCTCTTTCGTTTCCGTTAGAGAGTAATCTTTTTTCTTTTTCCCTCTAAAGACGAGAAGAAAGAGAGAGGAAAGAGGTTTCGTGTATCTTCTAAACGCGAGAGGAGTAAAAACGGAAACGCGCTCTTCTCCCTCTCTCTCTCTCTCGCAAGTGCGTTCGTTCGTCCGCGTGAGCGCGTTTTATGATATTCGCGAGCGCCCCTTCGCCTTTTCCGAAAAAAAGTGAAGGCACCTCTTTTGGTCTCTTTTCTGTCCCTTCTTGTTTAGGGTTTTAAACCCTAAAATCTTTTATTTGTGGATTTCCACTTAAAATACAACTCCCGCGTTTTGAAGCGAATACAAATAAACACGCTCGTCGCACAAACAGACGATACGCGTCGTCATGAGCTTCTCCTCCGCTTCTTACTCGTCTTCTTCTTTATCTTCTTCTCTTTTGTTGAAGAAGAAGAGTGGTAACACTGATATTAAAAGCAGACAGACGCGTCGTTGTGGGAATTCGATTGTCGTTTCTCTTTCCTCGAGAAGTGATGACGACGACGTCGGAGGAGAAGAGTTGATGATGAACAGACGCGCGACTTTAAAAACGATGATGATGACGACTGCCGCTGCTTTCGCGACGACGACGACGACGTCTTTTGGCGGCGTCGCTTTTGCCGGAGGAGAATCTCTCATCAACGTTGGCGATGTCGCTCCAGATTTCACGTTGCCGAGCACTGGTGGTGGTTCGATTGCGTTGAAAGATATTTTAGCCGAGAACGACTACGCGGTGGTTTACTTCTACAACCAAGACGGCTCGACCGGTTGCTCGATCGAAGCGGAAAGATTCAACCAAGCGCAAGACGCTTTCAAAGCGAAGAAAGCGCGCGTGTTGGGCATTTCCATGGACTCGATCGAATCCCACGAAGGCTTTTGCGACAAGAAAGGCTTGACCTTTTCGCTCTTGTCCGACGGCGACGGAAGCATCTCCAAAGCGTACGGCGCCGAGTTGAACTTACCCGTCTTTGGGAAGTTTTCCGACCGCCAAACGTTCTTAGTCGGTAAAGACGGAAAAGTTAAAGCGCACTGGAAGGAAATGGGCGCCAAGACGGACGAGGAGAAGATGGCCTCGGTGAAAAGTACCGCGCACGTCGAACAAGTTTTGGCCGCCATGTAAATTTAATATTATTATCATTCTACTTTCAATTAACTCACGCAGACCTAGTTTTTTTAAAGCGCGAGAAGAGAGAGTGAGAGAGAGAGAGAGAGAGCCGTCTCTTCAAATGCCTCTCGCACCGCGAGCGCGCGACGACGCGCGGTATATTTTCGCTTTCCCACTTCTCGCGATACACATAAAACAAAACACACTTTCCAAAAAGAACCAAAAAAAGGGGAAAAATAAATGCGCCCTGTGTTCACTCCAAGAATAGATCGTTACATGTGATTTGAGAAAGGATGAATCTTATTGAAAAAAAGCAAAAGAAAACACCCACAAACAAAAGTCGAAAAAATAGTTTTGGGAGATTTAGGGAGAATTCTGAGACCAGAAAGGCAACAGGCGTGTGCCCCAAAAATCAATCCATCCGAAAAAAATCTGAAAAAAGAAAGGGCGTGTGTCCTTTTTTTTTCAACAGAAATTCACGCGCGCGTGGATATACGTATACACATATGATCGCAACATCGCAACATCGCGGCGACATCGCCCAACAACGCGATGGGCAGTCGTTGTCGTTATCGCGTTGTTCGCGTTATCGTCGTCGCGCGAGCAAGAAGAAGGAGAATAAAAACAGAGCGATTTCTTCTTCTTCTTCCTTGTCGGATTCATCGTTCGAATCCACGTCGTCGTCCGACGACCGATCTCTTTCGAATTTGGATAACACCAGCGCAGGGAACGAGACTTTGATCGTCGGCGTTGGTGGTGGAGAATATTACTACGCTTCCCAAACAGCGCCGGGAGGATCACCGACGACGAATACGAAACTTTCCATTCAAGACCGATTGCGATTGAGGTCTGGGAATAAGTTTAAATCGGTGGTGTGTTTGGGATGTTCGCCGAGAGCGGTGGTGAGTGATTTGTCCTTCGACGGGGAAGAAGAGGTGTTTGTGGATGGCGAGGACGTGTTCGGAATGCACGACGAGTATCTTCCGTCGTCGTCGTCTTCATCATCATCATCGCGAGAAGGAAGAGGTAACAGAAAGGAAAAGATGAAAGACAGCGTGTCCTCGGAACTGATGCAAAAGTCCGCGTTCGCGGTGGAAATGGCGGTGAGGAAGATTCGATCCACCTATTTCGCCGCGACGACGAGGGAGAACAAACATTTCTTAGTCAGAGAAGAGCGAGATCCGCGAGACGGGAGGGTGATGCATCTGAGCATCCGAGAGGCGAAATTGAGCGAGCGGTTGCGGAGACGGATGGAGAAGGAACAGATGAGCCAAATAGAACGGATGGGGAGAGGCTTTCCTATTTTGGATGTTTAATTAAGCGCGTATAGTTATTCAAAAGAAAAAGCACAAGCCTCGGGGTGTTGAACAAACGCCGTGGCGTTGTCGCTGTGGATTTTTGAAATGTAGAATAGTATTGTGTTGTAATCTTTATATGTAGAGCGAGTCGAAAAGTTATTGCTAAATCTTAAAATACATTTTGCGCGTTGCTTTTAGAACAGAGCGAGTTGTCCTAAATGAGCTATTCTCGCTGCTATCGTCATCTTTCTCGTAAACGTTTCAAAACGCGTTGGAACGCGAAGGCTTCCGCAGCCGTGACGTTTTTCGAACCGTCTTCGCTCTTAGTAAACTTTTTCAAACTCGATTGGCTTAAATACGTGTTCAAAACGATTTTGGTGCTATCTGGGTTACGAAACGCTTCGGCAACGCGCAAGCACGAAAACAACGCGTCCGCGGCGACCTTTGTTTGCTTGAAATCGTCGGCGAGTACAGAGACGGCGTAAAATAAAGCCGCTGGATTGAACTCTTGCAGTCGACGAAGTATCGCGACGAGGAGTGCTTTCGCATCCTTCGTAGTCGTTGACGTTGACGTTGATGTTGACGACGCGTTCGCGACGATATCAGCAAACGCAGACTTGACGCCGATGAGTGCTAACGCGATTTCTTTGTCGATTGAATCGACAGAGATATTTAGCGATACCTTCTGTGCGGATTCGTACGGAAGCAGCAAAGCGCACTTTGTCGCCTCTGAGAGCGAGTCGTTACTACCAGAAGACGCCATCTTCAACAATTCCAACGCGCACGTCTCGGAAAGAAGCGAAAATTTCGAGTCGTCTGCCAGTTGTTTCTTTCTCTTCTTCAATTTAGTCGTCGAAGCGAGCGCAAAGCACTCTTTTGCGAAGGAAAATTCACCAGATTTTTTCATGAGATTGAACCACATCGACGACAAGGCGCTCTCAAAGACGACATTTTCTCCGGTACTGTTTTCATCCAATCTCGCCCAAGGCGCGATATCTTCCCACAAGAACAAAATGTCGCGGATAGCTTCCATTTGGTTCGCGTTTGAGGCTTCGCACGCGTCGAGAGCGTCGTCGATGAATGCTTTTGCATTCGCAAAACTCACCAAATCAGATTCTGAAATTTTCTTCGTCGGCGCCAAAGCTTTCAAACAACTTTCACTTTGAATAAAAAACAAACGAGGAACGCCTGTCGTCGTCGTCGTCGTCGTCGCGACAGGAGCAACAGCAGTCGTAGCCGCTGGTACGGACTGTTGCGATGGTTGTATTGGTGGTTGAGCAGCTTCGTTTACTTTCTTCGTATCTTCATTAATTGAAGGAGAAATCTCTTTTCCTTCTTCACCGTCGCGCGAAGCGGCGGCGGCATCCGCGGTGGCGGTAGGAGTATCGTCAACATTCACCATCATCATTTCAGAGGCGATGTCCGAAATCCATGGAACCTCGTTACTGCTCAGTAAATTGACCACGAACGTGCGATCGTTCTCATTCACGGCTTCACCGACGAATCTCTCCAGGCGAGCAATTGAATCTCTGCGTACAGTGTTCAATACGGACACGGTCTCCTCATCGTTACAACCTTCGTCCGAACCAAAGGACTTTATGATTACGTTTTCAAGCTTTTTTGTATCGAATGGATTTTCATCCAATGCGATTTCGAGCGCGTTTGAGCACATCGTACAGAGAAGAGACTTGTAATCTTCATCGTTGTGCGTGGAGGAAGCGTAAATCTCGGCGACGGCGAGAGCAGAAATGAAAGGTTCGCTGTTGTTCAAAACCATCCATGAAGACACGACGTCTACCAACGTCGCGACGCTTGCTTCTGCGCACACGTCCACTTTTTCTTCCAGTGCGTCGAGTTTATCAGGATGTAATCGCGGTAACGCATTTTCTACTTGATGCACAAACTCGAGATTTTTCACAGAGCGTTTTGCTTCTACTATGAACGCTTTCAAATCATCGTCGCCTGATGATGAAGTCGAATTTTCGAGCTCGTAAAGAACATCTGAATATACCGTGATCTTCAACGCACGGGAGGCTTCGCTGAGAAACGTATGGTCGTTAACGTCTGTTAACAATAAGGATTTCAGGAAATTTGAATCCAAAAATGAAAGCGCTGAACACGCGCTTTCCCATCTCGATTCAGGCGTCGACCGTTTCTTTTTCGTTGTGGTCGTCGTAGCCTCTTTCAAGACACTCGTCACCGCCGACGCGTAGATACTTTGGGATGAAACCATCGAGTTGGCAAATGCTTTCGCGAGAGCAGAGGCGAGCGCGTTCGGAAATTCGGGGTGCGTTTTTGAAGCAACCTCATTTGCAAACAGTCTCGAGATTTCTACCGCAGAAGACTTCCCGTGTATCGCGCCGTCCGATTGAAATATTTGGAACGCGTCGAGAGAAGGGACGAGTTCTTCGAACATATCAAGAAGTAACAAGGCATCATCGTACGAGGCAATCTTGAAATATGAACGCAACACGTCGATGCGTCGCGCGTTTGAAACCACAGGCCAAGCGATGCGAGTCAAAACATCAGCCAAAGAAGAGGATTTCTGTTCCTCCGTTCTCGTTTTCAAAGCTTCCGCGTACGCGTTCAGCAACGTTTCATCGTTTTCGAAATTTGATTCCAACAATGTCTCTGTTCGGGAAATATAAACGTCTCGCGGATCAACGCCGTATGTGTCTGCAAGTCGTAGACAAAGTTTTAAAACAGTTTCAGGCGGTGTCGACGATGTGCTTAATTCTTCGTCGTTGCCTGATTTCGATTTCGGCAGACGGGCTAAATCCGCATCCGAAACGCCGCTACTCGCCAATTCGAGAATTGATTTCGCGCGGTACCCGTACTCAACCTTCGAATCATCGGCTGCAACAAACTCGTTCGCATCAAAGTTTTCTTGTCCGAGTAAAAATGCCAACGTCTCTGCATCTGTCATTGCGTGAACTCGACTGCGATACTTATCAGCCAACTTTGCGTCAACAGTTCCACTTCGTTGCAATGCGTTTGTCAAATCGCTCATACTTGCAGAGGTGAAAGATGATGCATCGTTACGAACCGTCGCGTTTTCATCGTTACCGTCGTCTAGCGCTCTCGCGGCTCTCGAAAAGAATCCAAGAGATAATAAAATGCGAAGTGCGCGCCCGCTCGAAGCTTTCGCAGCGAGTGCGTCCACGGCGTCTCCGGCAATGTTCGGATCCTCGATCATAGCAAGGTAGCCGAACGACTTCGCACACGCGAGCTGTGGCAATTTCGGGAACTGTTGCTCACCGCACTCTTGTCTTTTTCCCGTCGACGAAAACTTTCCAAGTTCGTCGATTTTCTTGAGCATGCATGGCTCCTCTTCGCGCAAAAACGCCAACAACATTTCATCCGATGCCTCCGTGCCTTTCAAGCCGTGATCATACAACGAATTAGGAGAGGAAGATAGTGATTGCTGCTCTTCCACCTGCGCTCTCTGCCACTCTTCTAGAAGTCCGGGTACGTGGGAGGCAGGACAGTGCGAAACTGCGAAAGATATTAAAGTCAATCGCGTCTTCACCGTTAACTGATCGCTACTACTCCCGAGCGCTGCGCAGAGTCGCCAGCACTCGCTATAATCATTCGCAATGAGGCGTAAAGACATTCGAGCGGACGCTTGCAGATCTCTATGCGCGGAGAACGCGTATTCGGCACACATCAACTCGATGCGAAGTGAGGATATGCCGAGACGGTTTCCAACATCGATCAGTTCATCGAGGCGCAAATAGTTCCTTTTTGGGTTCCCAGTGAGACACGAAGATAAAACGCTCTCTCGATTTTCCTTCGCATTTTCAAATTCAAGTGGAGCAATGAAGACGTTGAAAGCGCCAAGTTTTCGAAGCGTGTCTATCAAATATAGCTCTTCGAGCACTTCTGCAAAATGCGATCCAGTCTCCTCATCAAGCGGAATTAATCTCAAGATGGTTTCAGCATTTACGATTGTCTGGTCGTTGATAGATAATGCAGAGCGCGTCAAATCTTTTGCGACCTCAAGTAACAGTGGAAGTGCGTTTTTTTTGGTCGGTAAAATCGGAAGTTTATTACTTTCGGAACGATAGATGTGTTTCTTTGCCGCCGACCAGGCGTTGTACCGTAATTGACTCCGAACGAGCTTTTCTAAAGCAAAGAGTAGAATACCGGAATCTTCCTTGTACTCGACTTTTGGGAACGCACCGAGGAGTAGCGTTTCGATATCCTTGAACAAGTTGAGCCATCCAGAATCGTTGAGTTTCCGGATGTTCTCTTCGTCTAAAATATCAATCAAAAGTTCTTTCGCAAACGCATCATTCGCAGCCGATTCCGATAGTTCACGCAACGATATTTCAAACATATCTTTACGAGAAAGGATAACTTCTGCAGCATCGATAAAAGACATCAACATTTTTATAACTGTATCTTCTTCGTTTGTGATATTTATGTCGTCATTATCGTCATTGAAAATGAGATCCGATAATATCGACTTCAGCTTTTCTATGGACCGTTTATCGATACGGGTAAACGAACGTGTAACCTCTGTGACAACGCGTTCAATACCATTCAAACCACCGAAATATAACGTCGCATTGTTTCTATCATCTTTCGTAAACCATTGTAAAGCACGAGAGAAATAAGTCAATTGCGAAGGTTTATCATGCGCGATTGATACCAACCATTTTTGTAACAAAGTCTGCATTAACGTCGTACCATCGTCGTCATCAACAACGCGAAGGTATCTCGTCGCAACGTCGAGCATCGACCAAACGTTATCTATCGTGGTATTTTCATCGTTCAGCAATAACGATAGTTTCTCATTGTAGGATTTGTCGTGGAATTCTCTCAAGGAAAGCGAGTGAGTACGCATTTGTAAAAGCGCATCGATATCATCGTCTGCCTCTTCGAGAAGAATAATTGCGCGGAGCGCTGACGCGCTTTGCAACGCACTTCCAACGCTAGCGTCTTCCATACAGTTTCTCGAGGACGATGTGGCGGCAAATAAGAAGTCGTGCGCGTTTGATATCGACCCAGATCGTTCGTCAATCTGAAATGCACGTTCAATGACCCATTGTCCGATGTTCCTGGCATGATCCTCATCCTTCCCAGCGTCCATTACATGTTGTACCCTCGTGTGCAACGCAATTGATTTTGCACAGCCATCGTTTTGTTTAACAGTAAACGTCATCCCACACTCTTCGGGCACGATTGAATGTATCATTTCAGGAGATTCACACCAATCAGGAGTTCGAAGTTGAATTTGTTGTCCATCCGAGGAAGTATCCCCATGGTCTAGAATGTCGATTAATACCCTCTTGTATTCCGAGATGCGAGTACACTCTGAAATCTCGCCGAGAGTATCGAGCAAATCACGCTTCCGGAACCAATCCTTGTGTCTTTGAAGCAATATTTCTAATCCTCTGGCATTCCCGGCCCTCGCTATCGCTTTTGCAGCGTCTAGGTAATGAACAAATCGAAAACTTTCGTACGCTGAGGACGAAAAATTACCTAGATGCATTGCACGCAGCGTTTCGAGCCGATCCAACGCGCCGAGAGCCGCTAAGCGCACCCGAAGCCACCATTTCGAATCTTCATCATCGGCGCTTATATCACTAGCGTTGCTAAATTTATCAGTTTCAGCGACGACTCGTGAAAGCAACATTTTTTGTATTTCGTATGTCGGCGCAACGCGCAATAAGCACTCCACAACCACCCACTTTCGATCTGATATGAAAGACAACGCTTCAATAACTGCGGATGACGTAAACCCCGCGTTTTTACTACTGCTACCATTACCACTATATTTGTTCAAATCGTCGACGAGAGCAAACCATTTTTTCTTGTATAAAGCATTCGTGTCCAGCCCGTATAAATTTGCTAGCTCGAGCGCTTCATTCCAGCATTTCGTATCGAGATATTTCGCAAACATTTCTTGTGGCGTTCTTTCATCGATCGTGATCAATCGCCACGATTGGTCGTTTTCCGGAAATGACTCCAGCACACACACTCGCTTCAATTCTTTCTTACTAATGCTGATGCTCCTACTACTATTACTACTGCCGCTCTTGATTTCACAGATGCCTGAAACGTGTGCGAATGTTCCCTGAAATAAAATCTTGCAGTTCGGATTGTCTCGCAAAGTCATCTCGCCAGACTCGTCGTTTGCAAACGCCGAGAGATTATTAGAGAGAAGAGTTGCGGACGAAAGCTGTATTTCCCCGTTGAATATTTTATCTGCTTCATCATCCATACGCGTAATGCTTCGATACTGATTTTCACCGATGAACTCATCTTCACCCGTAAGATCTGTTTCCCACACCGACGCGCTTTTCGTATTCCCGTCGCAAACACCTATTCGAGTCGTCGCGGTTGATGCGTCGGAATCTACACTCACTTCGCAACGCGACGATGATGCTGCTCTGCGGTTACTTTTTACAACAGAGGAAGACGACGCTTTACCAGACGCGACGACTGGCAACTCCCCGTTGTTTTCTGAAATGCAACGAAAACTATACATTGTCACACCCGTCGTCGTTTCCCTTCCTTCATCATCTTCCGATGCTATGCCAACGATGGTGACCGTTCCCGTCTTCTCATCGACCTCAAACCCTTTCACAGAAACCATGCCTTCCACGTTCTTCAACGTAGTTTTTTTCATTTGATGCACATTGCGCACGACAACATCTTCGTCGTCGTTGAACTCAATCGAACGCAACTCCAACTGACACTGCTTTCTCTTCCCTTTTCTCTTCTTTGTACTATTCCCAAAAGAGAGTGCATTCATCCATCCACTCGAGTAGTAAAACGAACGCTCTACGATTGCACACAGCGTAAACGATTTTTTTCCTTCTTCTTCTGTCGTCGTCGTCGTCGTCGGGAGCACAAAGCCGCCGACGAATCGTTCGTCCGGTTTCATATCTTCCCTCCCATCCACGCATATCACTCTCCTCCCGACTCTCGTGTGCACGAACATTTGACCCTTACCAACCTGCGAGGTAAAAAATTGACCGTTATTAAAGAACGACCACTTTGCAAACGCGACGAATAAATCTTCTCTTCTCTTGTTGATGTTATTGATGTTGTTTTTATTGATGTTCTTTTCCCCGTCGCCGCTCGCGCGCAAAGTGACTAACGGCCTGTCCAAATCTTGTCCTCGAAAGACGTATATTTGCAAATAATCAGTCACCAAAACCATCGAGTCTTCCTTCTCGTCATCGCGCGACGAAGACGACGAAGGCGAAGAGCGAGGAGAAGACGCGATCGATAATCGCTCGCTGAACGAAGGCACGCAAATATTCGTTCCTTCTTCTCCTCCTCCGAGTTGATTCTTCTTCTCGACTTCCTCGTTTCGATGCGCAACGGTGGGAAAATCGTCTTCGCGCTCGTAGTGCACTAAAACTTCGTGCAGCATCGTCATCTTTTTCTTTCTCTCTCCGACAAAGAGACTATTCTCTTCGCGTCGCTCTTGCCTCGGTCGCGCTCTTTCTCCTCGTTTTAGATAGATAGAGAGACGAGAGAGACGAGAGAGGAGAGGTGAGAAAGGCGCGCGTGTTGCGAAAAAAAAAAGTGGTGATTTTAAAGAGAAAAAGCTCTCCTCAAAGTCACAAAGACAGAGAGCGCGTGACCAATAATGTCGAGAGAATTCCAGTTTGAAAACGAAAAGTCGGTGTGCGTGCGCTCTCTCTTTCTCTCTCTCTCTCTCCTTTTCTCTTTCTTTCTTTCTTTCTTTTGCGCGTCTTTTGTTCTGTTTCTGCGATGCAAAACTTTCGATTTCCCCTAATAATAAACTGTCCCTTCTCCTTCTCCTCATCTGATAACGCTCTCTTCCTCTCTCTCTCTTTCTCTCAACAAACAGATGTTGGAAGACGACCATCAAACCGAACGCGCCGTTGAAAATGCATCGGCACGATCGATTTCGCGTCATCGTCGCGTTACAAGGAGGCGTGCTGAAAAAGACAGAGGAAGATGGCTCTCAGTCTGACTTGGTGTTTGAGACCGGGAAAGCGTATTACTTACCGCCGGATCCGCCGAACGAGTTACACGCGGACATCAACGAAGGTCACGTGGACGTGGTCGTCATGGTGTGCGAGTTTAAAAACGAGGGCGAACCGGCGACCGGGGCGAAGACGTGCTCGTGCGGCGATGGCGTGGAGTGTAGTTGTCCGAAGTTTACGGGTTTTCGTTTAGAAGGGAATAGGGCGAGCGACAATTGGCAACCACCGACGACAAAAAGAGACGGATAATAGCTAGAGAATAACTAGAAGAATGAAAGTGCATATGTAACGCTGTACAATGGTAGTAGATATTGAGTGAGGCGCATTTTTTTCTCGTTACAAAGTAGGCGCTTCTTCCGCTAACCGTTCCAACTTTTCTCGAACTTTAACACGAATCGTGCGCTCTAACACTTTCGGGAACTCCATGTACGTCGCCTTGGCGAGCAACCATTCTTCATCTAGGATTTCGAACGCGTCGCAGTACAGCTCGTGGAAAGCGGCGACAAAACTTTTAGGATGACCACTACTTCCGTTACTATTATTGCTATTATCACTACTACTCGCGGTAACGGTAGTAGTCGTGGTAGTGCGTGTTCTTCGAACCAACTCAAAGAACCCAACCACGCATTTATCTACTCTCAGCGTTTCGTTTACCGATCCGTTTTTTATGATTCCATCCACGTCTAAGAGTTTCGTCAATTCGTGCGTGACGTTCACACCCGCTGCCGCGAACGGATACTCCCAATCGCTTCGCTTCCCGTTTTTCTTCTCCACGAGAATTTTAAACGCATCCTTCCTCGTTCGCGAGAAGTAGACTAGATTTTCTAGAGCGAAGACGCCGCATCCTCGTAAATCCGTGGACGGGTGCGTGCCTTGCCATCCCATGTCTTTCCATTTTTCGCTGGCGTGGCCTAAACGCGGTTGTCGAGTAGACGAAGACGAAGAAGACGGAAACTCGACTCCATCCTCTTCAAAACAACTCCTCCACAATATTTCCAACATCTCCACGTGTTCTCGTCTCGTCTCGTCGTACTTCACGTCTAACCGAGATCGAATGTCCACCGCCGTTTCTAAATCGCTTTCGGTCAGTTTCGCGTTTATCTTCCCAGCTTCGTTGTTGTCATCGTCCGGATTCAACTTGGAAGAAATAAATTTGCTCAACTTTGAAAAGAAATACCCGACGTACTCCACGACCGACGCGATCGCTTGTTCGATCGGACTCTGTTGCTGCGAAGCGCTCGCTTCTCCTTTCTTCTTCTCTTCTCCGTCGTCTTTTTTACCTCCATCATCACCACCACCATCATCTTCATCACCGGCGTTGATGTTCTCGAATTTTCGGTGCCTCATTTCCATTTTTTATTAAGAAAGAAGCGAGCGCGCGCGCGCGGAGGGTGCTCTCTTATAAACACACACACACGCACGAAACGGAGATTACAACGACGAAAACGTCGAGCACAAAATAGCCGCGATAATCACCACTACCACCGGTGCGTGCGTGTGTGTGTGTGTGCGCGCGCGTGCGTTTGTTGTATCTATTTTTGAAGTTTTTCGCGAGCGAGTTCCACACTTTTTTATTTTCCAATTTCCCCGCGAAGAAGAAGAGTTTTGAACGCGCGCGCGCGTATGATTCGCGCGGCATCGTCGTCACCATCACCACTTCTCGCCGCTCGATTCATCGACGAAGCGCGGGGAGGAAAATCGACGACGTCGCGAAGAGTGCACCGAGGAGGAGGGAGAAGATTTGACCGCAACTCTTCTTTATCCAAAAGCTGTCGTCGTGGTCTCGGGAAAAAGGGAAACGCCTCGTCGTCCACCCTTCTTCGTCTTCGCGCGCTTCGAGCAGCATCGTCATTGGCGTCGTCGGCGGAGGAGGAGGACGATTTATTCGCCTCGTTGGAACCACCGAGCATAGACTTAGATTTGGAGTCCATGCAAGAAGATTTAGGCGCCGTGTTGGACGACGATGGGTTTGTTTTGAGATACAACAAAGATGGCTGCGAGGAGGAGATGAAAATTTTACGAAACGAGTGCGCGATTATCGATCGGTCGCAGTGGGGGGTGTTTAGAGTCGCGAGCGGTGGAGGGGGAGACATGCGCCGGTTTTTAGAGATAATGGCGTCGTCGTCGTCGAATGATGGCGCGAAGGATAGTAGTAACGAGAGTTTTACGATGGAGGAGCTTGAAAAGATTCAACCGGGGACCGGGAAGCGGGTGAACGGCAGGCTCGATATCTACGCGCAAGAATCTGGCGCATTCTTAGTCATTGTATCGAGAGAAGACGTGAAAGAAAAGAAAGTTGAAACTGTTGCGAAGGAGTGTGGGATTAGCGAAGTTATGAATTTAGCGAGTCGTTGCGTGTTGCTCACCGTGTGCGGGCCAAAAACGTTGGAGGTTTTGAAACCTACTGGCTTAGCGATGGTGTTGGAAGCCGGGAAGGAATACGAAAACGCACACGCAGTGTTTGGATTTGCAAACAGACCGGTGGTGTGTTGTAAAACGAACGAGTTTCTCGGTAAGTGCGGAGAAGAGTCTGCCGTGAACTTTGTTGTGGACGAAGGCGTAGCTGGACAGGTGTGGGCGGCTATTATTAAAGCGGGCGCGATCCCGGTTGGTTCTGAAGCGCTTGAGGCAGTTTTAGGTTAGATCTCTAGTCTACGATGTATTTTCTATAGCTTCTCTAATCCTAATCGTGATATGCTAAGATATGCTAATGCTAATCATCAAATCCAACGGCATCGACTTTTGTCACGTCCAACTGAATGATATCGCACTTAGTCCCGTTCCCGAGTAAATCACCTAAACTCGGGTTGGTGCGGCCTCCGTCGCCGTGGCAAAACTCCTTGATATACGTCCCAGCTTCTGCGCGCAGATCGACGTACACGCACCGGCCTCTCGTTCCAGGTACTACCGATACTTTAATTTCGCGTAAAGTCCTCGGGCGAACCAGATCAGATCGTCTGTGTGACACGCGAATGGGTGTTTGTTGTTTCAACTCTACGTCTTTCATAGCACTCACGACGTCGCAAATAGTGGAATCCATTGGCACTGGCGGGTCGCAAATACACACGCACGAGTAGCTCTTCTCTTTTTCGTTCGAATCTAATCGTAGTCCGACGTTTTTGTATGTTTCTTTCGGCACGGCGCGTAAATTGAACGCTTTGACGTCGGTTTTCAGGAAACTCGATTGATTCATAAAAGCTTCTGCGCGAATGAGATTTTCTCGAAGTTCAGAGGTGCTGGCTTTCGGATTGTGCACCTCCAAAACGAATGGTCTTCCATCACCAAGCATGCGAACGTCCAAATCTTCTCTCCCAGAGGAGTTGAATTTTGCCCCGTCCGCGTGTGCAGATTTTACGATGGCATCTTCTAGCGCGTCTTGAACGCTTTCCGTCGCTCGCGCCCATTTGACTGGACAATTCGACCACGGCGACTGCGGCACGTCTCTCGCAAATTTCGCGTACCGCCCGGCGACGTAGACGGGTGAAGCCCACACGCGGACTCGCGCGACAATTGGATTTTGCTTCTTTTCTACTTTTTGTTTCATTCGCACTGCTTCATAGGTGTTATTGTACAACGCGTTCATCAGCGTTTCCGTCGTAGCGTTTTCAATCGCTCGCAAAAAACTATCCGTCAACGTTTCTTTATACACTCTCGAATACTCCAACCGAGCGTCTTCAAACGCCGCTAAATATTTCGGCTCTGGTTGCGACAGAACGAGTTCCCAGTGCGGTTTTTTGTCCTCTCGTCGTTTTCGTTTCTTCCAGTTTTTCTGTCGATCGTTTGGTCGTTTAACGTTGAAGTGTCGCATCGCTTTGAAATCTTCCGAGACAATCGTCGTCGAACCGTCTCTTTCGTTGCCACTGTCGTCGTTGTTGTCCTTATCACTCTTATTATTATTTCTCGCATTCGCCGCCGCGGACGGCAAACCTTCATACTCCACGTACACCATCACCGACGCTTTCGCCTTATCCCTCACTTGTTGCACTTTATCGCACCCGCTCTCCTCTCTCACCGCCGCCATCGCCGCGTCTCGCGCCGGTTGCGCGACGTCCTCGAGCGCCGCGGAAATACCATTTTTATTCGACGTCCGCACGACAAAGTCGCCGTTCTCGTTCTCGTCCTCCTCTCCCTTCTCTCGTCGTTGTTGTTGCGACTCTTCTCTCTCCAATCTCGATAAAACCTCCCTCGCGACGGACTGGCGAAACGCCACCGACGGCGGAAACGCGAAATCCACGAAGACGGTTTCTCCGTTCGTAACCGCTCTCTTCTTCTTTTTATCTTTGTCTTTCGACGTCGTCACGTACTTTACGAACGCCGCGATATCGCACACCTCGCGTCCTTTATCATCACCGGTGGTGGTTCCTTTTCTTTTGGTGGTATTCTCGTCGTCGTCGTCACCTTCTTCTTCTTCTTCTTCTTCTTTTGGCGGCTTCGACGCGCCACGGAGGAAGAAGAAGCAATTCAAACACGCCGGACACAGCGACGACGACGACGAAGAAGAAGAGAGCGTGAACGAAGCGTACCTCTTCGTCGCGCAGAATTGGCACAGGTCTTCTCGCAATGATAACAACGCTCTCTTCTTCGAGCCTTCTTCTTCGCTCGTCATCTTCTCGTCGCCGTGTTTCTTTTCGTTCGTTTCGCGCTTTTTTTTTAACGATTTTGTACGCGCATAATACGCGTCAAAACATAATAATAAACGCACGTAAACGCGCGACCGAAGAATGAAGAACAACGATTAATCATCGCGCGTCGTCGTCACCCATGGTCGCTCGTCTTCCTCTCGCCGCCACCTTTTTTCGGCCCCGGCGCGCGTCTGTTTCCTCCTTCGTCGTCTTTTTCTTCTTCTTCTTCTTCTTCTCGTTCGTTTCGGGAAACGAATCAGTCGACGATAACGAAAACGCGAAGACGGCAATAACGATGACGAAAACGAATAAATATCTGTTCCTGTCGACGATCCCTCGCTGGGCGCAAGCGCGAAACGAGCTCGATTTAGAGAGCGATCGGAAGTACGCTCTGAAAAACGCGGATCACGCGATAAACGGAGACGGGAGGGCGTTCGTTGAGGAGACGATTCGAGACGAAGCCACGGGAGAAGTTTTAAAGGTGGAAAAGAGGAAGGCGCGCGAGCGAACGACGCGAGCGAAGGCGTACGCGAACTTTGAGAAGATGTTCGCGGGGTCCGCGGGGAAGTCGAAAAAAGCGAAACGGAGGCCGGCGAGGACGTGCGCGGAAAGGAAGCGCGACGATGAGAGTGGTGTTGTGCGTGAGAATGATAACGCGAAACAGTTAGGCGTGGTCATCGTCGTTTGTTTCGAGAACGTCTCCACGTTGTTGCGAGAGATTGATTGCGAGAAGACGAACGTGTACGCGTACGTCAAGTGCTCGCAACATTTAGTGTTCGATGAAGACGTGGCGGAGAAAGTTGATGCGTGCGTGACGGTGATTCACTCGAAGATCACGAGGAGGCCGAACGCGAAAATGCACGTCGAGTGGATGGGACATATTTTGGCGCGTTACGACGCGCTTGAACCGAATTTGATGTTCTTGAAAGGCGTGTATAGGAATAAAGGGAAATCGAGTTTAGATCCCGCGTGGATCAACGCGCTCCAAAGGGAAGAACAAACTGCCGCGATGGATTTTTCGTTCGCGTGCTTGATGGATCAATCGACCGATTTTCCGGTACGAAGTGAAAATTTGTTGGACGTCACGGACTCGGAGAACTTGTTGTGTTCGTTGTACGAACGGTACAGTTGCGAGAAAGACACGTGCAAAAACTTTTTAGGGTGCGCGCACTCGATGTTTGCGGCTTCCTCAGAACGGATTCGATCTTTGCCGAAAACGGAGTATTTACATTTGTACGATTTCCTCATGAATGAACGGAGCGATTATCACATATACACGATGGAAAAAGCGTGGGCAGTAATCCTCGGGTGCGCGAAGACGTACGGAGCATATGTGAGAAATATGCCGTTACCGCTTCGCGTGCGATGCGGACGAGGAGAGTACGGGACGTTTGATGTCGCGCAAGTGCTATCGCCATGGTGGATAGACATTTTAACGAGGCAGGGTGTAGAGCCGAAATCACCGCCGATAACGATGACGCCGTGCGAGAACCGAACGAAACATTTTTACGACTCGTGGTTTCCGTGCGGATTGTTTTAAGAGAGAATTTTAGAATAATGATTTTAGGAGTTCGCGTAGCGATGCAGGATAGCCGCAAGTAGATATAATTTTAGATGGAGCACATGCAAGTAATAGATCATCTCATGTTAGAATTTATTCGAGTTTATCTAAGCTAACGTCCACTTCCTCCCTGGTTTCCAAATTCTTCACCTTGACAATCCCGTCTTCCTGTTCTTTCTTCCCGATGGTCAGCAACCGCTTCGCGCCGACGCGTTCGGCGTGTTTAAACGTCCACTTGGACTTTTTGCCATCCTCTAAAACCACGTCTACTTTTCTTCCGTTTTTTCTCAAAATACTCGCCGCTTTCATCGCCGTTTCTCGGCAACTTTCGTCCATGGAAAACACCACGTCGTCTACGTTCATCGTTTTCAACGCCTCTTCTGGCATCAAGCCTCGATCTTTCAAGAGCTCTACAATCACCGCGTCGCCAAAACCAAAACCAACCATCGGAGTGTATTCGCCACCTAACGTACTAATCAACCCGTCGTATCTCCCGCCGCCGCAGATCGCTCTCAACTCGCCTCGTCGATCGAAGCCTTCGAAAACAACACCGGTATAATACGCCAATCCTCTCACGACGGACGCGTCAAAGACTAACCAATCTTCAATCCCATACGCTCTCGCTAATGCGAATAGCTTCTCCATCTCTTTCGCGCACTCGTCCTCCTCGCCTAGTAAACTTTTCAACCCTTCCAAGGAATTCGTTTCCATGCATGTCAAAACAGATTGCGTCGCCTCTTCGTTTAAACCAACCTCTATCAACTCTTCGATAATTTTCTCTCTTGGTAACTTTTCAATTTTATCCACGACGACGCACACGTTCGCGAATATCTCCACCGGCACGCCCGCTTTTTCCATCACTCTCGCTAACACCTTCCTCGAATTCACCTTAATGCCAACGTCTTCGCTCGTAATCCCTACGCTCGTAAAGAAATGGCAAATCGCGCTCAACAACTCCACCTCTGCTTCCACGCCTTCCACGCCGATGATGTCCATGTTCCACTGGTAATGCTCTCTTCTCCTCCCTCGAGTCATCCTCTCGTATCTCCAACATTGTCCAATCGCGAACCACTTCGCCGGCACCGCTAAACTTTTCCCTTTCTGCATGATCAATCTCGCCAAACTCGGCGTCAACTCCGGTCGTAAACTCACTCTTCGATCGCCTTTATCGGAAAAATTATACAGCTGTCCTTGAATCTCCTCGCCCGCTTTGCGAGTAAACAACGCCTCGGATTCCAACACGGGAGCGTCGAACTCTTCGAACCCAAACTGCAACGCCGTTTGGCGAAAGCTGTCGAAGAGCCAATTCCGTTTCCGCATTTCCTCGGGAGGGAAATCTCGCGTGCCTTTTGGCGGATTCAAGTCTATTTGTTGCTGCTGTTGTTGATTCTTTTTGGCATCCACGTTGGCGGTTTGTTTCGTCACCGAACGCCCTCCTCCGTCGGCGCGAGTGATCGCACACATGCCTCTCTCGTGAGTCCGCCCAGATAACCGTTTCATAAACATCGCGCTCTTCTTCGGAAACGTTATCGTCGTAGTCGTAGTCGTCCCCATCATCGCAGAAGAAGAACAAGAACAAGAAGCCGGGGAACGTTTTGTTCCAAAATCAAAGTTGGATGACGACGCAATCGAAATCACCCTTCGACCACCGCCGGCAGCTCTCGAAGACGACGAAGACGAAGTTGAAGAAGACGTTGAAGGAGAAGAAGGCGGAGAAGACGATGGTTTCACCGCTTTCGACAACACCGCGCGTCGGAAGAGAAACTTTGCCGCCGTCATGGAGGTGTGAGCGCTCATTTTTTCCTTTTAAAATTTACGAGTGAGGTTTTTTGTGTTATCTTCTTCTACTTTTTTTTTTACAACGAGCTCTCTCTCTCTTCTAAATAACTACGTACTAAAATTTTTTTCCTTCATCTTCTTTTAACGATTAACTTTCAAGCCATCGATCAACCCGTCCTCGAACTGGTCGATGCAGAACCTCTCGTACGACCAGTGGTGCCGCTGCGCCCAGCCTTTTCGGTCCCACGAGGCGCTTTTTTTTACGAAATAATGCTTCGTCTCTTTCGTCTCGCGGCTCGTGCCGAAACCGTAGAGGTTGACTTTACCGCATAAGTTTAACGCCAATTGGATGCCGTAATAGCCGGCGGACATTTTGAGAGCGTTGCATTTCTTTCCGAGCTTTTGGTTTTCCGCGCAGGAGAGGTCCTCGATGCCTTTGATTTTGTTGATTTTCCAGTACCAGAAGATGTATTTGCTGTCGCGGTGGGAAGGGTAGACGAGGCGGCACGAGCCGTTGCCGGCGGAAGAACCTCCTTTACCCTTGGATTTATCGCGTTCGCACATTTTATCCGGAGGGGAGGCGGTGTAATGGACGCAAACTTCGTTGCCGAAGTTTTTGGAGCCTCGTTCGCCTTTCGCGCAGAAATCAGAGTTTTGGATGCGAATGGTTGTTTTCGCGCCGACGACGGATTCGTAGCCGACGGTTGGCGCATCGTTGAATCGAATGACAACGTCGTGATTGTCGATATCTTTGCCATAATTTTTATTATTCTCGATGTTACCGTTAGAACCGACGACGGCGCAGGTGTTAAACGGAAGTAAGTCCGGTAGATCTGGAGCAGATTCTTTCGTCGTCGCGATGAAACGCGAACGGAGAATGTGCGCCACGCGCATTTTTCTGTCTGCCTTTTCTCCGTACTTCTCTTCGTATTGCGAATGGAACGGGTCGTGGTTTACACCCATGGCGCATTTGATTACCTTCTCTTTGTCGAAGACGTTCGCGTCTATCGCTGGTTCAAACCCGTTCTCCGTGCAATTCGGTCCGGAATATAAAAGTGGACATCGACATTTCCCGTCCACGCACCGGTGGTATTTGGAACACGACGGCGAACACGAAGACGACCCGTCTCCTTCGCCGTCGTCGTCGTCGTCGTCCTCACCATCATCCTCTCGACCATCACCGTTGCCGTCACCACTACTGCTACGTTCTCTTCCATCTGCTACTCTGTCATCACGATTATCGTTAATGCTATCGCTATCATCGCTATTACTACCGCCGCTGCCGAACAACATGGAACTCAACGAAGACGAAGTCGCTTTCTTGAAGTACTCGTTGTACGTATCGGAGACGAATTGGAAATGGTTGTTCAGCGAACCCCAACTGGAAGCGTATTCTGCTTTCGCGTTTTTACCGCCAATTTCCTCTCCCGCACCACTCGACTCCTCTTCTTCTGCATCATCATCCTCTTCTTCTTCTTCTTCTTCTTCTTTTCCGCGCGCTAACTCCTCCTTCTTTTTCGTCTTTTTCTCTCTGATATCTTCCCCTCTGGCGACGAGCTCTTGCGTCACCTTGGCGATCGCCGACTCCGTTATCGACAGCTTCGTTTGTAGCTCGCGCAACTTTGACGACGATGCTCCTTTCGTCGTCTGTTTCGCCGCGGCGACAAAACCGACGACGTCACCGCCCGGAGACGACGACGACGACGACCAACAACAACACGCGCGCGACAACAGTAAAAAGAAACACACCCACAAAGTCGAAAAATGCGAAAACGAGAAGAGCGTCGAACTCATCATCTTCCCGCCTTTGGCGGCGGCTTTAAACGAAGAAGACGACGTCGCGAACAACCCGGCGGCTCCTCCGCGACGAGTTTCTCTCTTCTTTTTTCTCGTCGTCGACATTTCTCTCCTCTCTTTATTATAGGAAAAAGCGAGAGAGAAGAGAGAGAAGAGCACGACGGGGAAAAGCCGAGCAGCGAGAGAGTTCTCTCTCTCTCTCTCTCTGCCTTGCGGTGGTTGGAAAAAAATTTGAAGAAGAAGAAGAAGAAGAAGACGGAAAGAACAGAAGAAGTTTAGACAGAGAGAAAGAGAAAGAGAGACTTCCAAAAGGGGACCTTTTTTCTTTTCGCAGAGAGAAAGAGAGAACCCTCTTTTTTTTGCCTTTTCGAGAGGAGCGCGCCGGCGTTTCTTCACCAAAATAAAAGCAAACACAAATCAAAAAAAAATCAGCCACCCACCCCACAGAAAAACTCATCAAAGAAGAAATCAACAACATGGTGCGTGACGCGCGCCATCTCTCCCTCCCTCCCTCTCTCTCTCTCTCTCACTCTCGGAGTCGTTTCTTTTTCTCTCTCTCTCTCTCTTTTTTATCGAGTCTCGTCCGTCTCTCTCGTGGATGGAGGCTATACTACGCGCACGGGAGAAATTTTCTTTTTATCTCTCTCTCGACCGCTCGTTTCGTCCCAAAAAAAGAAAAATCGAACGCGGAAAAGGGGATCGGGGGCTTAACTCTGACTTTTAATACAAACTCTCTCTCTTCTCTTTATGCAGGCGAAACCAGCGAACGCGGCGATGTTGCAACTCATCGTTGGTTTCTTAGTCGGCGCGGTGTTTGTGAGCATTTTTAGCGGCGGTGGATCCAACTATTCGGTGCGTTCTTCTTCATTCTCTCTCTCTCTGTCATCGCGTTTTTTTTGTCTTTTTGTGTGTGCTCTCTTCTGCTCTCTCTCTCTCTCTTCAGTAGAGGGCTTTTGAGTGACAAAAAAGAGAGAGCTATGATGACCTTTTTTTCTCGTATTTCGTACCGCAGTCGATGCGAACGCTCGGAGCGTCGGATGTTCTTTTCTCTTCTCTCTCTCTCTTTCTCTCTCTGAACGCCACGGCGCGTTTACTGACCCGATTTGAAATCGAAACATGTCTTTCATTTTCGCGCAAAACAGCAATCCGCGTACGGCTTATCCGGTTTGCTCTCGCCGACGTTCGGACACTACGACGAACTCTTTTTAGGAGACCAAAACACGTTCGACCCGCCGCAGAGAAAACCAGGGTACGTGTACAGATCCACGACGTACCAATCGTTATACGATAAAACGTGGACGGAAGGTGGTTACCCGGCGCAGTCGTGCTGGGGGTGCCGATTCGCCGTGGACGTGACGACGAAGTTGCAGTTTCACACGATGTTAGACGCGGGGACCGGGAACGGCGCGTTGACTAGATTGATGCGTCAACACGGGAAGAACGCGTACGGGATTGAGTTATCCCGAGCGGTTTTGGAAAAGGAATGCCCGGATTTGTTGTCCAAGAACTACGTGGAACCGGGGATTCTTACCAACTTGCCGTACGAGGACAACTCGTTCGATTTGGTCATGTCCTCGGACGTGTTGGAGCACATTCACCCGGAAGAAGTCGACCAAGTCGTCAAAGAATTAGTCCGCGTCTCTAGACGTCACTTGTTCCTCTCCATCTCCTTAAAGGGACACACGAAAGCCAGCGCAGATAAAGACGACGAGGCGCACAGACACACCATGCTCCGTCCGAGAGAATGGTGGCACAACATTTTCCGAAAGCACGGCGCCGTCGTCAACGAAGAAATGTTGTGGGCCATGCAAGAGAAAGACTTCTCGTACGTCGGAGACAAACTCGGCGACTGCCGATGGGAAGGCAAACAAGACGACGGTGGCTTGTACGAAGTCTGCAACGTCGACAACAAGTGGTTGGTTGGGAAGAGAGAGCAAGAGAATTTACGAAGAGACAGGTGCATGACGAATGCGAACAAAGAGCTCGAGCCGTGGTTCTTTTCCTTCAGAAAGATTCGATAAAGATTGTAAAAAGGAAAAAAGAGGAAGAAAGGACCGTAGTTAAAAGAAAGAACGTAATCTGATCGCTGGGTGGTTTAAGCGATGTGAGATGTATGAAACGAACGCACAAAAACATCAAAAGATAGTACACGTTGTTATTTTTATAAATTTTTACGAGACAAAATCTCGCATTTTCGCAACACCATTCCTTATATTGCACGCGCGCGCTAAAATTTTTAACAAAAGCATCAACCATGAGAACAACAACCGTCTTCCTCGCACCGTCTTCTTGCAAACGCCTGACGATGATATCGTCCGTCTTCGTCGCGTTGATGTTCGCGTGCATCTCGTTCAACGCTCGAGAAGCGACCGCGTGGTCGTTTTTCGGTAAAGGCGGCGGCGAGAAGAAAGAGGTGGTGTCTTCGTCGTCATCGGACGACGCGAGAATGGAGACGCAATTCGACCAATTCCCGGACGGATCGATTGAAAGAAACGACGTCGACGATAACGATACTAAGAACGACGACAATTTCGACGGCGACGACGCCGACGTGGTGAGTGAGAAAGAGCGCAAGAAACGGGAGCGAAGAGAAAAGAAACGCTTGAAGAAACTCGAGCGCGAGCGAAAGAGAAAAGAGCAAGAACGAGAGAAGCGAAAAGAGGAGCAAAAATTACGCGAAGGCGAGTCTCCGGCCGGGTCGCTGCACGAAGCGATCGATGATGACGACTTTGAAGAGCTCGAAGATCTGTTGAGATGGAAGCCAAACTTGAAAGAACCGTGCAAGAGGATCGGACAGACGAAAGATTACACGCCAATCATGAAAGCGGCGCATTTAGGACGCGCAAAGATGATTGATTTGTTGCTCGATTACGGCGCCAACCCGAACGAACTCGATTCGATCGGGTACTCGGTGCTCATGAGAGCGGTCATGTCGAAAGATCTAGAGAGCGTGAAAGTTTTAGTGGAAGCTGGGGCGATCGTGACGTACGTTCAGAGGACGACGATGATGGATTTAGGGTTGAGTGCGATAAAGTTAGCGCAAATGACTGGGAGGGAAGATATGGTGGAGGTTTTAAAAGAAGCCGGCGCGAACCCGAATTTAGACTTGTACGAGAAGAGAGAGCAGAAAAAAGAAAAGATCATGCAGGAAATGGAACGCGAGGCGAAAGAAAAAGGAATACCGTTTGATCCGAAATTGACGGCGGATAAGATGAACGTGAAGAGAGGCGATGATGACATCGACATTTTGATTCAACACGACGGTAAAAACGAGACGGTCAAAGGGTCCGAAAACGTGCGCAAGTGGCGAGATGACAAGATAAAGGAGGAGATGGAGAAAGCGAACATGGAGCGCGCGAAAGAAGCCATGTTCGGAACAGAAGAAGAGGGAGAAGAAGAAGAAGAAGAAGTGGAAGAGGTGGAAGAGATGCCGGAGAATACGTTTCCGAAAGAAGAACTTTAATCGAACGATGGACGGAAAGAAAGGAAGAGAGCGCTCAATCGATTACTATGTCGCACGAAAGAGAAGAAAAAGTGTACCATATACCGCATGTCTCTCGATACTATCGATGACTATCTACTGATTACAAAACTACGTCTATGCCCATCTACTCGCTACTCGCTACTTTTATATACCATGATCATCTACTTTACTTCATCGTCGTTCAAACGCATCGTCTTCGCGACGCGTTCGACTGCCTCTGTCACAATCAATCTCAACTCCTCCATGCCCGCATCTTTTCTCACCGCTAAAGTCACGAACAAAGGCGGTAAAACCACCCCTCTCGGCGAACACTTTTCTCTCAATAACTCGCTGATTCTCTCGCACACGGTTTCCGATAACCCGGAATCGTCTTTGTGTCCGAGAACGCACTTCGCGCTCAGTTGATTCGCGGGAGAAAGTAAACCGTCGGCGATGGTTTCACCGACGGTGAACATAGAACCGAACGTTTTTAATTGTGTGATTATGATCAAGATACGGTCGGCAAAGATGGTGCACGCGAACGTGGTCGGGTGACCGTTGATCGTCTGGGTAAAGAGGGAGGATTGTAAGGTCGATTGGGGAGAAGACATGATGACGATGACGCCGCGCGTGCTTTCAAGAGTGAACACTTCTAAGTGCTAAAATTCTTTATTACAAATTCACAAAATATAGTACAGAGCGCCAAACGCGAACGCGATTAAAGATGCGGAAACGACGTTGACGCCAGAGTTGCTCAGAATTTCCAAACCTGAAATTTTTGTCACCGTCGGACCGGGTTTGCTGACGACTTTTTTACGCTCGGAGCAATAGCCGCTGTATTGGACGGTCGCGCCAAGGATGGAGTCAACGAAGGATCCGAAGAAGCCGCCGAAAGCTCCGATGACGAGCGCGTAGAGCATTTCGATCGTAAACGCGCCGGAAGTGATGTAGGCACCTATGGCCCATCCAGAAGCGGCGACGAGACCACCGAGGATGCTGGCAAAGACGCCGAGTAATGAAACGCCGCCGTTAGTTCCCGGCTCGACTTCTTTACGACAGAAGGTGGTTATCAACCTCGGTTTTGATTTCGACAGGACGCCCAACTCCGAAGCGAACGTATCGCCACCACAACACGAGAAGTAGCTCAAAAAAGCTACCGCCAGCGTCGAGGCTAACTTTGATGTTGCTGCGCTACTAGTAATGCTACTGCTACCACCGCTACTAATGATCGCCTCAGCAAACGCTCCTCCTCCGGTTGTATTCGCGATGAAACTCAAACCACCTAAAGAATACAAACTCGCCGCGGCCAACACTGTCGGAACCAACCCGTTCGCCATCACTTGTACGAAATCTCGCATCCCTCCGCCTTCTTTAAAATGTTCGTCGACGCGTCTTTTTACTTCGCTTTGCACCTTTGTCACCGCGGATCCGCTGAAGAAGAAGAACGCTAAGGTCAAACCAAATCGAACGCCGGAAAAGATAGTCGCCACGCCGACAAGCGACGCCGATACAGCGCCAGATAAATCCAGCGATTTTTTCTTATACCCGATTAATGCCAACAGAAGACCTAAACAAACGCTTCCAGACGCTCGTTTCAATAAGGGTGGAATCATTGAAAGAGAAGATGGATCGTGCGCAAAACGCATCGACCATCCAGCCACAACGAGAACGCAGCTCAGCTTCAGAACGCTCTTCAAACGAACGCTGTTTGCGACTAAATTGAACTTCTTCTTCGGCGCGGACGGCCCATCCAAAGGAAAAGAAAACATCGCCGCCGCTTCTCCTGAGTTACTCTCCGCCCTAGTATCGATTGCTCGTCGTCGTTCTCGTCTCTTCGTTGGTTTTGCGTTTCCAACTTCTTCGACGAGAACGTGCCGTTGACTCAACATCGACAGCGCTTCTGTTCCTCTTCTTCCTCTTGTACTTCTCCGCGCCGCGTGCGCGGTAAGAACGGGCGATGAATTGACATTCCTTCGCGAAGAAATGCGACGATGCGATGACACCGACGCGCGATTCGTAAGCGAGGGCGACGTTGCAAACATGTGTACACGTTTTTTCGCGGATTGATTTTTTATGAAGCCAACTTCAGGATAACGAGAATACGTACTCGGGAGAAAAAAATGAAGAAGTGAAGAGAACTGGCAGAGCTTTTAGTAGACGACGATGGATGCGTTCGTCGCGACGGGCACGATGAAAATGGTTGAAAGAGCAGCACACCGTACATACAAGTAAGTATTACAAAACGACGGTCTGTCCTTTGTTTTTTTTATCTCTCTCGGCTAGATAATGTTAACACTCGCGCAAAATATTCGGTTGACAACTTTCCCTCTCTTCGTCAAACACAGTATTTTCTCGGTGGCGTCGTGCACGCACGATTCCACTCGACAAATTCTTCCTCTTCCATTCTCTCTTAAAATCTTCCATTCTTATTACTAGTTTATATATATATATTACTTTTGTTCAATGTATACCTAATAATAGTAAGAAGTTTAGAGGACCGGAGTGCGGTCGACGGCGTTCAAGGTGACGAAGTTGTAGCCAAACGGATCGGCGACGTGCTTACCCCAGTTCGCCGCTGGACCTTCGCCAGTCGTCGCACCTTGGACGAAGACACCCAACATGGCGATCATCGCCAATCTGCCGTTCTTAATCTCCTTAACCTTCAAGATTTCCAAATCTTGCGGGGTGGCCGCGACGTTGTAGAAGTCCAACGGTCCGCCCGGGTTGATCGGGTCCAACTTGGCAAAGTCGGAGCCAGAGAAGGAGCCCTTGAACGGAACAAAGCCAGACGGCGCAGAGGCCGGGTCGGATCGGAACTTTTCCGCGCCGCCCATCAAGACAATCAACGGAGCGACGGCGATGCCCAACCACAATTCAGCCGGGCCGAATCTGCCAGTGGAGCCTTCCAAAAACACCTTACCGGTTTCTCTCCAGTCGCCGCCGGCAACGTTGAGCGCTTCCGGAATGACGATACCCGGGACGGCCAACATAGCCCATCTGGCGTGGATAACTTCCGCAACGCGGTATTGCTTGATGGCACCATCCGCACCCAAACCGAGCGGGTCAAAACCGTAGTCACCGGCCAACTTACCGTCGAGGTAGGACGGGATGTCCGCGGTGGTCAAGAGACCAGACGGAAGGTACAACTTACGGTTCGGGCCTGGATTTTTTGTTAGAGAATACAAAGAGAAAAAAAGTCAGCACAGAACATAAACAATCATTGCTCGTCTCGGACGTGATTGTCGATTCGATCGATATCGCTCCGCTTAGCTTAGCTCAGCGCGCGCGTAACAAAAATATTTTATTTCTGTTTGTGTTTTCCAAACACTCTCTCTCTCCCGTTTTACTTTCTTTTTGACCACAAAATCCAAAAAAAAAGCTCGCACAAACGACGACGACGGACGACAACTCGAGGGAGAAAGAATCACCATCAATCCGATATTCCCGAG
>Ga0181588_10000272_pt1 | contig 45474 bp, 28 predicted proteins | sample 071ome_26_FD_148607 | JGI IMG/M metagenome (GOLD analysis project Ga0181588, IMG submission 148607) | Coastal salt marsh microbial communities from the Groves Creek Marsh, Skidaway Island, Georgia - 071409BT metaG (spades assembly) | ecosystem: Environmental > Aquatic > Marine > Intertidal zone...
TTCACAGACTCCACCATGCAATTTTCCAGACATCTGCGCGAACGCGTCATCAATGGCGAAATCACCTGCTCCGTGCGTTTCTGGCACTCACCATGTGTCATGGTCGGCGGCCGATACCGACTGGATCCCGGAGAAGTGATCGTCACTTCTGTCCGCGAAATCAATTTCGACGACATCTCCGAAAGCATGGCCCGGGAATCCGGTTTTGCCTCACTGGACGAGCTGCTGCAAACCGCCCAGCATGGCACCGGCCATCACATCTATTACATCCGTTTTTATTTCCAGCACGCCAAACTGACAAACGACAATGGCTGAACTGATCGAACAACGCATTCTCTGCCCCTACTGCAACGAACCCATCACCGTGCTGGTGGATACGTCCGTGGATTACCAGGAATACATCGAGGACTGCCAGGTCTGCTGCCGCCCGATCGAAATGACAGCGTCAGTGGATTTTGAGTCGGATGTGAACCTGGTGGTCCGGCATGAAAATGAATGAAAGAGGCAAGAACAGGCTAAATTTTGAAAAATTCCTGTCAGGGATTTGCCGAAACATTCGTGGATTCGGGAATGATGCAGGCCGGGAAAGGCGCTGGCGCCGTCATCCGGCAAGACGACTATCGGTCGACCGATATTCCTCGCCGTCACTCATGCCTGACTTTGACGCCGGATGAAGGCCCTGCGAGCCTCTTCCGGTCTACGGGTTAAACCTGTACCCAGACGGAGCGTCCCTGGATCTTGTCTCTTGCCTCTGTTACTTGAATTCCAGCCCCACCCCGATCCGGTCATACTGCTCGCGTTCGGCTTCCAGGCTGGCCAGGGTCAGCGGGTGCTTGCTGAGCCAGCCGCGGGGAAACTTCAGGGTATAGATATGCCCTGACACGCTCAGTTTCGGCAACTCTTCCTGGCCCAGGTCTTCACGTCGGCGGTGCAGTACGGTGGCCAGGCGCAGACAAACCAGCAACGGCGCGAATGCGGCCACCGCTTTTTCATCCATGTCGGCAAACTTCTCGGGATACAGGCCCTTGCGGTGTGAACGCACCAGGTTGGCCAGGATGTACTGCTCATAGCGGCCAAAACCGGCGACATCGCCGTTGCGCAGCAGGTAGTAGCCATGGTGATGATGACTGGAATGGGAAATGCTGAGGCCGATCTCATGCAGTTGGGCCGACCAGCGCAACACCTTGGTGCGCGATACACCTGGCAGTATCGGACCATCGATCTGCTTCCAGAGATACTGGGCGGTATCGGCCACACGCTTCGCCTGGTCGATATCCACCTTGTACTGCTCCTGCAGTTTTTTCACCGTGCGATTGCGTGAGTCCTGGTCAGACAGGCGACCGACCGTGTCATACAGCAGCCCTTCTTTCAGGGCGTAATCACTGACATGCAGAGTGTCGATCTTGAGCTGTTCAAACACGGCGCGCAGGATGGCTATACCGGCTGGCAGGACGGACGCGCGCGGTCCCGGCACACTGGCCAGCAGTGCCTTGTTGTTGAAAATTTCCTCATGCAACCAGTTGAGGGAGTTGCGGCTGATCACTGCACCGCCGTCCTTGTCCACCAGCAAATCGGCAATGGCCCGGGCAGTACCCGAGGTACCGAAGACGATGCGCCAACCCATGCGCAGGTAAACCTGGCGAATCACCTCGATTTCGGCGCAGGCCGCCAGGTAGGCGCGTTCCATGAATTTGCGGGTGATCTTTTCCGCGTTGCGGTTGTACTTCTCGGTGAAGGTCACACAGCCCATGCTCAGGCTTTCCATGATGATGGGCTCATAGTCCTGGCCGATGATGAATTCGGTACTGCCACCACCAATGTCCACGACCAGACGGTGATTCTGGTCATTGGCCACGGAATGCGACAGCCCTACATACACCAGGCGCGCTTCCTCGTAACCGGAAATAATCTGGATCGGTGCCCCCAGTATGGCCTCGGCTTCGCGCAGAAAACCACTGGACTGGCGTGCGGTACGCAGGGACTTGGTGCCCACGGCACGCACCTGGTCAGACGGGATATCACGCAGGCGTTCGGCAAAGCGCTTCAGGCAGTCCAGGGCCCGGGTCTGGGCCGCTACCGAGAGGTGACCGTCTGCCATGATGCCGCGGGCCAGCTGCACCATGTCCTTTTCCCGGTCGACAATCTCGATCTTGCCGTCCTGGATGCGGGCGATGATCATGTGGAAACTGTTGGACCCGAGGTCCACAGCGGCGAAATAGGGTGAGGCAGGCGTTTGTGTCATATCAGTACCGGCACAGCCGGTGAATGCCGGGCATGCAGTGCTTCAGCCCGGCATCGTTGTGATTTCCATCCGCACAGTATAAAGGCTTCACTGGCATTTTCTTAATACAAAAACCTGCCACGGTTCCTATAATGAGCGCAACGTCGTCAAACAACTCAAATAACGGAAACCGACCATGCCTCGTCTCAGCCTGAAACCCGTCACACTGTCCTCGCTATGCCTTGCCGGCCTGCTGACACAGATTGCCTGTGCCCAGAACAGCCTCCTGCCCCAGGCGCAGGATGACACCTGGTATGACGACGGCGCTGCTGCGGTTGCCATGGCAACCGGCAAAACCATCAACAATACCCCGGGAGCGGCTCGCAATATCATCCTGTTCATCGGCGACGGCATGGGTGTCTCAACCGTCTCTGCTGCCCGTATTTTTGCCGGCCAGCAACTTGGCATGACTGGTGAGGAATACCAACTGAGCTTCGAGAAGTTTCCCTGGACCGGTTTGTCCAAGACCTACAACACCGATGCCCAGGTCGGCGATTCTGCCGGGACCGCGACTGCTTTCATGACCGGCGTGAAATCACGCTCCGGTGTCATCAATATCAGCAGTGAACCGGCCAGGGGCTCATGCGCGGAATTCATGAGCGCCGACAATGCCGTCCTGCTGTCTGCCCTGGAAATTGCCGAACTGGCCGGCAAGGCCACCGGCGTGGTATCCACCGCACGTATTACCCATGCGACTCCGGCAACGAGCTACGCCAACTCACCTGATCGCGACTGGGAATCCGATGCCGACCTGCCGCAGGAAGCCATCGCCCGTGGCTGTACGGATATCGCCAGCCAGTTGCTGGCGTTCAAGCCGCGCCTTGAAGCCAAGATCAATAATGGCAATCCACTGGCTGTCATTGATGGTATCGATGTGGTGTTTGGCGGCGGTCGCCGCGCCTTCTACAGCGCCGATCCGGCGTCACTGGTCGGTTTCGCTGAGACAGCCGGTGCCGGCCGCCGCGAGGACGGACGCAACCTGATTCAGGAGTGGCAGGACATGGGCGGTGTTTATGTCATGGACCAGGCCGGCTTTGAAGCCATTAGCGATCTTGAAACCCGCAACATCATGGGCCTGTTCGAATCCTCCCACATGCGCTACGAAGCCAACCGCCCGGAAGATGAAAACGGCGAACCCTCACTGACCGAGATGACCACGAAAGCCATCAGCCTGCTGCAGCAGGATGCAGACGGTTTTTTCCTGCAGGTGGAAGCCGGCCGGGTGGATCATGCCCACCACGCCAACAATGCCTACAACGCCCTTAGCGATGCGGTGGAATTATCCCGCGCCGTAGAAGCGGCACTGGCCATGGTGGACCTGGAAGAGACCCTGATCATCGTCACGGCAGACCACAGCCATGTTTTCACCTTTGCCGGTTACCCGGATCGCGGCAACCCGATCCTGGGCACCGCTGGCAACGACATCCTGGGCAACCCCTACACAACTGTCGGCTATTACAACGGCCGGGGTTTCAACGACAGTGGCGATGAAACCGACGCCGACACCCGTGCAGGCCTTTCCCTTCCCGGTCGCAACAATCTTTCCGGTATCGATACCACGGCACCGGGCTTTCACCAGGAGAGCCTGGTCGCGCTGGGCAGTGAGACCCATGGCGGCGAGGATGTCGGTATCTATGCCATCGGCCCGGGCGCCCACCTGCTCAGCGGTACGATTGAGCAGAACGTGATCTTCCACGTCATGAATCATGCCGGCGCGTTGGTGCAACAGGCCGCTGACCGGCGCTAAGCCATGACACACGCCCTGCCAGAACTGATACTGACTGTGACCGTTCTGGCAGACCTCATCTGAGCCTTCAGCAAGACCTCCCGGCAATATCGCCCGGCACTAACAAGACATTGGATTCCCGATTATTTTTTATTTATTTAATCAGTAACAGGCACAAACAAGCCGGCATCATGCCGGCTTTTTTGCGGGTTTCTGTAACGCCTGTCAGGAGAACACCAACTCACCATCCTCGATGTCGATGTTGATGGCATCACCCGGCGCATAGGCACCGCTGAGCACCTTTTGCGCCAGCGGGTTTTCAATCCATTGCTGGATGGCCCGCTTCAGCGGACGGGCTCCATAGACCGGATCGAAACCAAGGTTGGCGATCTTGTCGAGCACGCCTTCGCCCAGGTGCAGGTGCAGATCGTTGTCGTCCAGGCGCTTCTGCAGCAGCTGAACCTGGATCTCGGCGATGCCGCGCACCTGGTCCTGCGCCAGTGGATGGAACACCACGGTCTCATCGATGCGGTTGAGGAACTCAGGCCGAAAATGGCGGCTGACCACGTCCATAACCGCGTTCTTCACGGACTGGTAGGATTTGTCATAGGCCGAATCCGCACTCATCATGTCCTGGATCTTGTCTGAGCCCAGGTTGGATGTCATCACCACCACGGTGTTGCGGAAATCGACAGTACGGCCATGACCATCGGTCAGGCGGCCGTCATCGAGCACCTGCAAGAGAATGTTGAACACATCCGGGTGCGCTTTTTCCACTTCGTCGAGCAAGAGCACGGCGTAGGGACGACGGCGCACGGCCTCGGTCAGGTAACCGCCCTCTTCGTAACCGACATAGCCCGGCGGCGCACCGATCAGGCGGGCGACACTGTGCTGCTCCATGAATTCACTCATGTCGATGCGTACCATGGCGTCCTCGGTATCAAACAGGAACTGCGCCAGGGCCTTGCAGAGTTCGGTTTTACCCACACCCGTTGGCCCTAGGAACAGGAAGGAACCATTGGGACGGTTCGGGTCTGACAGCCCGGAACGAGAACGGCGCACCGCATTGGCCACCGCATCGACGGCTTCTTCCTGGCCGATGACACGCTTGTGCAGTTCGTCTTCCATGCACAACAGTTTCTGCTTTTCACCTTCCAGCATTTTTGAGATCGGAATACCGGTGGCACGACTGACAACCTCGGCAATTTCTTCCTCCGTGACCTTGTCGCGCAGCAGCTTCATTTCCGTGGTGTCAGCTTCTTCGGCCTGCTGCAATTTCTTTTCCAGTTCCGGAATTACACCGTACTGCAGTTCACTCATGCGGGTCAGGTCGGAAGCACGACGGGCAGCTTCCAGGTCGATGCGTGCCTGCTCCAGGTCGCTCTTGATCCTGGTGGCGCCCTGCACGACAGCTTTTTCGGCTTTCAGCACTTCTTCCAGGTCGGAGAACTCGCGATCGAGCTCGGCAATTTCCTCTTCAATTTTTTCCAGACGCTTCTTCGAGGCGTCGTCGGTTTCTTTCTTGACGGCCTCACGCTCCATCTTCAGCTGGATGAGGCGGCGTTCTAGGCGGTCCATCTCTTCCGGCATGGAATCAATTTCCATGCGGATCAGGCTGGCGGCCTCATCGATCAGGTCGATGGCCTTGTCCGGTAGCTGGCGATCCGTGATGTAACGCTGGGACAACCGCGCGGCGGCAATGATGGCCGCATCGATTATCGTGACCCCGTGATGCACCTCGTAGCGCTCTTTCAGACCACGCAGAATGGCAACCGTGTCTTCCTCGGTCGGCTCATCCACCAGCACTTTCTGGAAACGACGCTCAAGCGCCGCATCCTTTTCGATGTACTGGCGGTACTCGTCGAGCGTAGTGGCACCCACGCAGTGCAGTTCACCACGGGCCAGGGCAGGCTTTAGCATGTTGCCGGCATCCATGGCGCCTTCGGCCTTGCCGGCACCAACCATGGTATGAATTTCATCGATGAACAGGATCACCTGACCCTGTTGTTTGGAGAGCTCGTTAAGGACCGACTTCAGGCGTTCCTCGAACTCGCCGCGGAACTTGGCACCCGCAATCAGCGCCCCCATATCTAGGGAGAGGATGCGTTTGTCTTTCAGACCTTCAGGCACCTCGCCATTGACGATGCGCTGGGCGAGGCCATCCACGATGGCGGTTTTGCCGACACCGGGTTCACCGATCAACACGGGATTGTTCTTGGTACGTCGCTGCAGCACCTGTATGGTGCGACGGATTTCATCGTCACGACCGATCACCGGATCCAGCTCGCCCTGCTCAGCACGCTGGGTGACATCCACCGTAAATTTCTCCAGCGCCTGGTAGTTTTCCTCGGCTTCCGGATTGTCCACGCTGGCCCCGCCACGCAGGTTCTTGATGGCATTTTCCAGGGCCTGCCTAGAAACAGAAAACGCGTTCAGCAGTTTGCCGAGTGCGCCCTTATCGTCCATGGCAGCCAGGAACACGTTTTCACTGGAAATGTACTGGTCGTTGCTCTTCTGGCTGATCTTGTCAGCGACATTGAGCAGCTTGCCCATGTCAGGCGACATCAGCACTTCACCGCCGGTGTCCTTGACCACGGGCAGTTCATTGATGATTTTTTGGAGGCCATTGCGCAGTGCCGGAATATCAAATCCGGTCTGCATCAGCAGCGGGCGGATGGAACCGCCCTTCTGGTCCACGAGCACGGACACCAGGTGCACCGGCTCGATATAGTTGTGATCTTTACCTACGGCAAGCGACTGCGCATCCGATAACGCCACCTGTAGCTTGCTGGTCAGTTTGTCCATTCGCATGAGTGTTTTCCCACGGCTAATATAATTGCATTACTGCCAATGTGGGGCTGACCCAGGATGATTCAAGTCAACCGGACCGCGAAGGCCCGGCTCATTGATCAATATCAAAGGGACCAGAGTGACTTGATCCAGGCTTGATCAGTCCGCCGGTTGGCAGGCTTTGCTGATCAAGCGGCCTTGGCCCCTTTGGTTTTTTTGGTTGGATTTCAGGCTGGATTATTCGCGGCTGAGGCCGCTCCTGCTCAGACTTTTGCTGCAGGAGCGGCTTCAGCCGCGAATAACTATTCTTTCCAGATCAGGGTGGCAAAACGCCCGGTGTCGCCATCGCGGCGGAAGGAATAGAAACGGTCGAATTCGCAGTAGGTGCACAACGGCTCACCGAATACCTGTTTGACGCCGCGAGACCCCAGGATGATGCGGGCCATGGCATACAGGTCGGCCATCCATTTGCCGTCCTCATCACCCTCCAGGAACAACAGGGAATCCTGGTCGCTGATTTCATCGATATCCAGACCGAGAAAGGCATCGCGCACATCGGCACCGACTTCAAAATGACAGGGACCAATGACCGGGCCCAGCCACGCCAGGGTGTGGGCAGGTTCGGCCTTGAATCTGGCCAGGGTGTTCTGCAGCACACCATCAGCAAGTCCGCGCCAGCCGGCATGGGCCACGGCGATTTCATCCCCGTCCTCGTCACACAGCAGTACCGACAGACAATCCGCGGTCAGCACGCCACAGGCCAGGTTGTCGTCCCGGGTATAGCACGCATCAGCCTCGCGGGCTTCATCCACCGGGCCATTGTTCAGGACCAGCACATTGCTGCCGTGGACCTGCCGCACCCACTGGATGTCAACATTCCTGCCGATATCATCTGACAGAAGTTTACGGTTGTGATGCACGGCATGCTCTTCATCACCGACATGACCACCCAGGTTGAAACTGTCATAGGGTGGCTTGCTGATCCCACCCACCCGGGTCGTCACCATGGCACGCACATTTGGTGGCGCCGGCCATTCGGGAATAAAAAACGCGTCAGATTGCATTGTCCTGCTCCAGCAAATTAAGTAACTGCACAATGTCTTCCGGTAATTCAGCCTGCCAGGCCATGTCTTCCCCCGTCATGGGATGCACCAGGCCCAGCTGCCAGGCGTGCAGGGCCTGGCGTTTGAATTCGTTGAGGTACTGAATCAGCGCAGGTGCCGCGCCCTTAGGGATGCGTGGGCGCCCGCCATAAACAGGATCACCCACCAGGGGAAAACCGATATGCGCCATATGCACGCGAATCTGGTGGGTGCGACCGGTTTCCAGCTGGCATTGCACATGGGTATGACTGCGGAACTTGGCCAGTACGCGGTAATGAGTCACGGCATCACGGGCATCAGCGGCATGCGATATGGCACGCCGGGTGCGGTGGACGGGATGGCGACCCAGAGGTTCATCGACAGCACCACCTGCTGTGACCACGCCATACACCACCGCCTGGTAAATGCGGCTGACGGTCTTTTGCCGTAACTGCTCGACCAGGTCGAGATGGCTGTCCAGGGTTTTTGCCACCACCATGAGGCCGCTGGTGTCCTTGTCGAGCCGGTGCACGATGCCGGCCCGCGGCACCTGGCGCAGCGCCGGGCAGTGATGCAGCAGACCGTTGAGCAGGGTCCCACTGCGATTACCGGCAGCCGGATGCACCACCAGTCCGACCGGCTTGTTGACGACCAGCAATGCCTCATCTTCATACAGGATATCCAGGGCAATGGCCTCGGCGTCCCAGTGATGGACATCCTCAACCTCGGCGTTCAGGGTCAGGGTTTCACCACCCAGGACCTTGTCCTTGCCTTTCGCCTGCCCACCGTTGAGCAGGAGACTGCCATCGCGAATCCAGCCCTGCAGGCGGGCGCGTGAAAAATCGGGAAACAGCTGGGCGCAAGCCTGGTCGAGACGCTGGCCTCTCAGATCAGGCGTGACAAGGGCTTCCAGGGTGTTTTCGGCGTCCGACTCTGTGGTATCGGCAAACTTTTGGGACATAAAAGGGTCTATGGGGGCTGGTTTTCTGGGCGTCGCGTGCGCCTTTGTTCACAAACCGGAACATAGTACACTGCGTGCCTGTTTTAGTCAGCGCCGCATGGCCGATCAGTAACCGGCACGTTGCCGGGTCCTGACAGTCCTGATCCAGGACAGCTGAGTAAGTCGCCAACAAAGTTGCCAAGTAAAGTCGCTCATAATGAAGTCACTGAAAAGTTACCCAGAAAATAGCCAAGACCGCTCAAAACCCTTGTGAATACGCTTTTCCGTCCAATTTACCTGCTCCTGCTCATTGCCCTGCTGGCAGGCTGTTCCTCGAATCAAGAGAACTTCGCCAATTCCGGTGAGGAATTCCTCTTCAACGAGGGGCTGCGCTCCATGGAAATCAGCAACTGGAATCGCGCCATCCTCATCTGGCAGCAACTGGAAGCCCAGTTTCCCTTTGGCCAGTACGCCGAACAATCGCAGCTCGAACTGATCTATGCTTATTACCGCAACCGCGAACCGGAAGCGGCGCGCGCGGCGGCTGACCGTTTCATTCGCCTGTATCCCGACAGCGAAAGCCTCGATTATGCCTACTACATGAAAGGCATGGCCTACTACAGCGAGGACAACCGCATTCTCGGGCGCTACCTGCCAACTGACCCCAGCAAGCGTGATCCCGGCAAGGCCAGGGAGTCCTTTGCCGATTTTGCCCAGTTGCTGAACCTGTTTCCCAACAGCCTCTATGCAGCCGATGCGCGGGCGCGCATGGTGTACCTGAAAAACCTGCTGGCCGACTATGAAGTCCACGTGGCCGAGTTCTATATCGAACGACAGGCCTACCTGTCTGCCCTGAACCGGGCCCGTTTTGTCATGGAAAACTTCCAGGGCACCCCGGCTGTCCCGAGAGCACTGGAAATCATGGTGGAAATGTACCTGCGCCTGGGCCTGAACGACCTCGCAGATGCTTCCCTGGAAATTCTCAAGCTGAACTATCCGGACAGCCCGCAGCTGACCCCGGATGGCAACTTCATCGTCAACACTCAGATTACTGACCCGTCCTTCCTGTATTCCATCAGCTTCGGTCTGCTGGGGTCCAACAAGAAAGACACTCCCCTGGCCCCAACACGCCGCCCTCAACGCACCCTCGACCAGGAAGGTTTCGCGGTACCTGAAACCGAGCGCCCGCGTTCCATTCTGAATGTACTGACCCTCGGCGTACTGGGTGACCGCGGTACCGATACGGACACTGAAGAAGAAAATTAATCCGTTTGGTCGACCGACTTCGTCAAAGTCGCAGATTGGCAACGCCGTGGGTCGGCATAGGCCGCAGGCCGTTTGCCGACAACCGCTTTTCCGACAACAACCATCCCACCAGCACCCCCCAGCATGTCGGCAAACGGCACCAGTGCCTGTGCCGACCTACCACGCCGCATCAGTAGCTGGCTTAACCGCGGCAGCAGGCTGACGGAGTCAGCTCAAGAAAACATCAATTTTGGTAGCCTCGCAAGCAATTCTCAGACAAGGCAACCGATTTTTTGGAGGCCCGGCACAGTGCTGTAGCACGGGCCGGTGTCCCAAAAAATCGTTTAACACCGTATGAGTGAGCGCAGCAGCTACTGCGTAAGCGAAAGGACCTATCTGGAATAGTCTTTCCAGTAGGCGTCGACATGCTGCTTCATATTCTTGCGCATCATGAAAATGCCAAACAGGTTGGGCAGAGTCATCACCACGATCGCCACTGCAGAGAAATTCCAGACAATGGTGGTGTCGGCGAATGAAGCAATGAAAAAGCCGAGGCAGTAGATAATCCGGTACGGCTTTACCCCGCTGAACCCCACGAGATAAATAATGGCGCGGTCGCCGTAATAGGACCAGGCGATGGCCGTGGAAAAGGCAAACAGCACTAGGGAGAGCGAAACGATGTATTGCCCATAGTGACCGGCAAGTCCGTAGGTAAACGCCATCGTGGTCAGGGCCGCAGAATGGATCAGTGATTTGCCGCGCAAGGTGATGGTGGGATCATCAGGCAGACCGTTGGTAATGGATACCGGCCCGGAATAGAGCTCGCCATTCTGAAAATAGGCCACGCCCTCGGCAATGGAGCGGGCATGGATCACCGTAAAATCCGCGCGGTCCGGCAGGCCGCTGGTCACATTCAGAGTGCCATTGAACATCGATACTGCCGCATCGTTGCCGTTGACCAGGTAATCAAACAGACTATCCCGATCAGCCTCAACCTGCTCACTGTAAGTCCCTTCAAGTATGGCCAGATCGGTGGTCTGGAACTCGTTATCGAATTTCTGTGTCCAGACCCCGGAAGACAGGATCACCAGGCCGGTGATCGTGCAGATGATGATCGTATCGATGAACGGTTCCAGCAGGGACACCATGCCTTCGGACACATGCTCATCGGCCCTGGCCGAGGCGTGGGCAATAGGAGCGGAGCCCTGCCCGGCTTCGTTGGAAAACAGGCCGCGATTGACACCACGATTGAAGGCATAGGCAAAGCTGGCACCCAGGAAGCCACCCGAGGCGGAGGAGCCGGTGAACACATCGCTGAAAATACTCAGGAATGATGGCACGATGTTCTGGTAATTCATGGCAATCACCGACAAGGCGCCGAGAATATAGAAGGTCCCCATGGTCGGCACGATGGCCGCGGCCACGCGGGCAATACGCTTGATACCACCCACAATAACCAGAAACAGCAGCACGGACAGGACCGCGCCGGTCACAATGGGCTGGATGCCGAAACTGGATTGCACACTGATGGCGATGTTGTTGATCTGCGGCAGGTTGCCGGTGCCAAAGGAACAGATGACCGTGGCCACGGCAAAAAAGATGGCCAGCCACTTCATGTTGAGGCCATGCTCCATATAATACATGGGTCCACCGGCCATGGTGCCGTTGACGGCTTTTTGCCGGTATTCATGCGACAGGGTAACTTCGACAAACTTGGTCGCCATGCCCAGGAAGGCGGTCATCCACATCCAGAACAGGGCCGCGGGGCCGCCAATGTAGATCGCCAGGCCGACACCACCGATATTGCCAGTGCCAACCGTGCCGGACAGCGCCGTGCTCAGTGCTTGGAAATGGCTGGTATCACCCGGATCATCTTCATGCTCGAATTTGCCGCGCAGCACCTGCCAGGCATGCGAGAAAAAGCGGAGTTGCGGAAAGCCCAGGTAGACGGTAAAAAAGGCACCGACACCGAGGAGTACAAAGGGGAACCAGGCCGACGAACCCAGAAACCCATCCAGGGTCAGCAAAAAGGTGTTGAATGCGTCCACTAACACTCCTCTATTATCTTTTTTGCGGCGTTGCGGCAATAATACAGGAAAAGCTCACGCAGATAAGAACCACACCATGGAAAAGCAGTACATCACCGCGAACCAGTTGCTCTACGACTCCATTGAACTGGCTTTCAGGATTATCGACAGCGGCTTCAAACCCGATCTGATCATCGGGATCTGGCGTGGCGGCACGCCGGTCGGAATCACCGTGCAGGAAGTGATGGAGTTTGTTGGCATCAACAGCGACCACTTTTCCATTCGCACGTCCTCCTATACCAGCATCGGTGAACGCTCGTCAGTAAAAGTTCATGGGCTCGAATATCTTGAGCGCCACCTGACATCGGAGGACAAACTGCTGCTGGTGGACGATGTTTTTGACACGGGCCTGAGCCTCGACAGCGTGATGCGGGAACTTAATACTTTCTACAAGAACAGCCCACCTGAATGCAGGATCGCCACCCCCTATTTCAAGCCAGCCAATAACCAAACAGACCGTGTGCCGGATTTTTACCTCTACGAGACTGACAAGTGGCTGGTGTTCCCGCACGAATTGATGGGACTGACCGATCGCGAAATCATAGAACACAAACCCCTGCCCGACCACCTGAAACAGCGCCTGTTGTTCCTGCAGAGACGACTGTCAAACCAACGCTAACCGCCTGATGCAACGCACAAAATTGTGCTGGTTAAATTCCATCAATTATGTAGAATGTGGATCCCTGCAGTTACCGGGCGGCCCGTTGGCCCTCACCTGCAGAACGTAATATGTCCCCAAAGATCAATTAGTTATGACCTACTGTTGTGCCGTTTCTGTCCGCGCGGGCATTGTTCTCTGTTCCGATTCACGGACCAACGCAGGCGTTGACCAGGTCAGCACATACAGCAAGATGTTCACGTTCAACCTGGGACCTGAACGTCAGTTTGTCGTGATGGCGGCTGGTAACCTTGCCACCACCCAGGCCACGCTGGCCCAACTCAAGAAAGACATTCGCCAGAATGCGGAGCTCAGCTTCAACACCGTTGCCACCATCGGTGATGCAGCCGATTACGTTGGTGATGTGAGCAGGGCCATGCAGGAAAAACACGCCACCTCCGGTCCAAGCTACGAAGCCAGTTTCATCCTTGGCGGTCAGATCAAGGGGTCACACCACCGGGTTGTGATGATTTATCCCGAAGGTAACCACATCACCAGTTCGAAAGACACGCCTTACCTGCAGATCGGTGAGAGCAAATATGGCAAGCCAATTCTCGACCGCATCATCGAGCTGGACACCCCGCTGGAGACCGCTGCGCTGTGTGCGCTGGTGTCGATGGATTCCACCATGCGCAGTAATCTCACAGTGGGTCCGCCCATCGAGATGATCATTTACCAGACTGACAGTTACTCTCTGGAGAATTACCATCGCTTTGACGATGATGATGAGTATCTGCGGGAACTGAAGAAGAGTTGGGACAGTCGTCTGAAAGATGCTTTCCACCAGCTGCCTCCGCTGGCCTGGGCTGCCAACTGGAAGAAAATCGCCGACAGCAACAGCGGCGTCTACTAAGCGCTGCACGCGCCAGCTGACTTCTTAACGTTCTCTTTCTTCCTTACTCTACCTTTTCAATCTCACTTGAAGACTGTCTTCAGGAACGGGCTTGCCGCCCGGGATTTTCCGGCGCCCTTATTTTTTGGGCGCAGCTTTTATGCGGACCGGTTTTTTGGCCGGAGTGGCGGGCTTTTTGGCAGACGTTTTCTGGTTTTGCCGCTGCGATGATTTACCTGAGGCCTTGGCTGCCGGTTTCGGCGGCGGTGCAACCGGTTCGGGCGGCGGGCCAAACCAGGTCAGACTCAGTTCATCATGAATATCACCAATGGAAATCTGCAGTTCGTCAATGAACTCGAGCAGGCCTTTTTCGAGCAGATGGAAGACATTCGCTTCTGAAGTGATGCGTTTGACGCGCACAACAGCCATTTGCACATCATCGTGCTTGGGCAGGTGTTCGAGCTGCTGGTTAATGGCATCGAGGCAGTAATTCACTGCGCGGGGAAATTCATCATCCTGCAGCATGAAGCGCACCACCCCTTCGCCGTTGATACGATTGGCCACGTTCTGGCGATAGGCCTGGTAGCCACTGAGACTGCGCAGGATGTTCATCCACACCACATTTTCAAACGGCTCACCGTGCTGCTGGCGGAACTTGGCAAACGCCGGCAGCAGGGAGATCGAGCCCACGTCCACGATACGGGTGGTCATGTCGGCTCGTTCGATCATGCGCCCCAGCTGGATGAAGGTATGCGCCGTATTGCGGGACATGCAGCCGGACAACAAACCACCCAAACGCTGGCAGTCGGCAATCATTTCCTGAAACAACTCGCGCCGGTTCTTGCGGCCGATACCGGAGGCGATCGATGCTTTCGCCATCAGGTGCATCTCGTTGATCTGCTCCCAGGCTTCGGATGGAATCACTTCCCGGGTGGTGCGGGCATTTTCCCGCAGCATGGTCAGACAGCTGATGATGGAAGAGTAATTGCTGGCATCGGCAAGCAGGAAACGCACGATAGTGGCTTCGGTCTGGGTGCTGTTTTTTTCCTGGAAGGCTTCCTTGGTGCCGGTAATATCCAGCAGGATGTCCCAGCTGATGCTGGAGTCGCGGGGCATGTCCAGCAGCATGGCCGTGTATACATCCATGAGGCGCGCGGAATTCTCCACCCGCTCCATGTAGCGGCCAAGCCAGTAAACTCTTTCAGCGACACTCGATAACATTGTTTTCTAGTTCAGTTAAAAACCCGCGATTACGTTATATTTCAGTATAAAAAGCCTGCATAAACCGACGTTTAATCCTCGACAACCCACGTATCCTTGCTGCCGCCACCCTGTGACGAGTTGACAACATAGGAGCCCTTCACCATCGCAACACGGGTCAAACCACCGGCGGTGACATAGGGCTTCTTGCCCTGCAGGATGAACGGTCGCAAATCAATATGCCGCGGTTCGGCATTACGATCGCCGAGGATAGGTGCTGTCGACAGCGAGATTAGCGGCTGTGCCATGTAGTTGCGCGGGTTCGCGCGAATCTTACGCGCAAAGGCCTCACGTTCACTCTTGCTGGCCTGGGGCCCCATGAGCATGCCGTAGCCACCGGATTCGTTGGCCGGTTTGACAACCAGTTTGTCCAGGTTGGCGAGCACATGCTGCAGCTGTACCTTGTCGCTGCAGACAAAACTGGGCACATTCGGAATGATCGGATCTTCATCCAGATAGTATTTGATGATTTCCGGCACGTAGGTATACACGACCTTGTCGTCGGCCACCCCAGCACCCGGGGCATTGGCCAGCCCGACATTACCCTTCAGCCAGGCCCGCATGAGGCCTTTCACTCCCAGCACGGACTCCTTGTTGAACACTTCCGGGTCCAGGAACTGGTCATCGATACGCCGGTATATGACATCCACCGGCGACAGACCGTTAATGGTTTTCATGAACACATGATCGTCTTCAACGACCAGGTCGCTGCCCTGCACCAGCTCGGCGCCCATGCGCTGGGCCAGGAAAGAATGTTCAAAATAGGCGGAGTTGAAAATACCGGGCGTCAGCACCACCACTTCCGGGTAGTCCCTGGGCACCGGCGAGATATCGGCCAGGGTATCGAACAGTTCACTCGGGTATTCGGTAATCGGGTGGATATCGTAGTTTTCAAACAGTTCCGGGAACACGCGCTTGGTGACTGTGCGGTTTTCCAGCATATAGGACACACCGGACGGTACTCGCAGGTTATCCTCCAGCACGTAAAACAGCCCGTCCCCGCCACGAATGAGGTCGGTACCGCAGACATGGGCCCAGACACCGTGGAGCGGTTTGATGCCCTGGCATTCCTTACGGAAATTGCCGGATTCGGCAATCAGTTCCCGGGGAACCACCTTGTTCTTGAAGATTTTGCCGTCGTTGTAGACGTCATTGATGAAGCAGTTCAGAGCCTGCAGGCGTTGTTTCAGCCCCTCGCTGGTCTTTTCCCATTCGCTGGCAGTGATAATGCGCGGAATAATGTCGAACGGCCATTCGCGGTCGATGTTGCCGGCATCACTGTAGACAGTAAAAGAGATACCCATCGTCTTGATGGCGTCGATGACCGACGCTTTACGCAGGTCGAGTTCTTCCGGACTTAAAGAGGCGAGGTAGCGGCAAAGAGCTCTTGCAGCTTTACGAGGTTTTCCTGGCGAACTTATTAATTCGTCATAGAAGTCGCCCGGATGGTATGATTTCCAGTCTATTTTCATATGAGAGTCACAGGGAGAATTATAACCATATGGCAATTAAGATTGCTATCAAGCATCACACCGAGTATCGCTTCGATAGACTCACGCAGGTAAACCCGCACATTGTCAGGTTACGACCCGCGCCTCACTGCCGCACTCCCATCGAATCCTATTCCCTCAAGATCACACCTGACAATCACTTCATCAACTGGCAACAGGATCCCTTTTCCAACCACCATGCCCGCCTGGTTTTTCCGGAAAAAACCCGCGAACTGATTTTTGATGTCGAAGTCATTGCCGACATGACGGTAATCAATCCGTTCGATTTTTTCCTGGATGAAAAATTTGAAAAGTTTCCGTTCCGATATGATCCGCAACTGAAAAAAGATCTGGCGCCCTATCTGCAGATCAAGGAAAAAGGTCCCTTGCTGATGCAATGGCTGGAGAAAGTTGATCGCACTAAGAAACCGACGATCAATTACCTGGTGGAACTCAATGCCCGGATCCAGCAGGATCTCAGTTACCTCATTCGCATGGACCCTGGTGTCCAGAGCTGCGAGGAAACCCTGACCCTGAGACAGGGCTCCTGCCGTGACTATGCCTGGCTACTGGTACAGATCCTGCGGCACCTGGGCCTGGCTGCCCGTTTTGTCTCCGGCTATCTCGTCCAGCTGACCGCCGATATCAAGTCCCTCGACGGGCCATTCGGCCCCGAGGCCGACTTCACTGACCTGCATGCCTGGACCGAAGTCTATATTCCCGGCGCCGGCTGGCTGGGCATGGACTCCACTTCCGGCCTGTTTGCCGGCGAGGGTCACATTCCCCTGGCCTGCACCCCTGACCCGGTCAGCGCGGCACCGATCACCGGCACCACCAGTATCTGCGAAGTGGACTTTCACTTCTTCAACAACGTGACTCGCATTCACGAAGACCCGCGCGTTACCAAGCCCTACAACGAACGCCAGTGGCGCGAAATCAATGCGCTGGGCAAACAGGTCGACCAGGTCCTGAGCAAGGAGCAGGTCAAACTGACCATGGGCGGAGAGCCGACATTCGTGTCCATCGATGATATGGACGGCGCGCAATGGAATACCGCTGCACTGGGCAAGAAAAAGCTCGAACTGTCCGGCAAACTGCTGCAAAAACTCAAGGACCTATACGCACCCAACGGCTTTTACCACCATGGCCAGGGCAAGTGGTATCCGGGCGAACAATTGCCGCGCTGGGCACTGGGTATTTTCTGGCGCACGGACAAGAAACCCATCTGGCAGGATGCGTCGCTGCTTGCAACCCCAGCAGATGATAAAACTGTTCCGGAAACCGCCGCCCGCAAATTCCTGCAAAAACTCTGTGGCAAGCTCGATATCCCTGAGCGCTGCATGGTGCCCGGCTATGAAGACCGCGACTATTACCTGAACAAGGAAGGCAACCTGCCGAAGAATGTCAGCGTGGCGGACAGCAAACTGAAAGACCCGCAGGAGAGGGCACGCCTGCGCAAGGTGTTTGACCAGGGCCTGGACAAAAAGGTGGGCTATGCCCTGCCCCTGGCTCATGGCGACGGCCACTGGCAATCAAGCCCCTGGAAATTCACGCGCGGCAAGATGTTCCTGGTACCGGGTGATTCCCCCATGGGTTACCGCATGCCCTTGGACAGCCTGCCCTGGACCATCGAACGCGAAGTGGATTTTGCCAAGGACCCCTTTGATGATTGGGTCGCCCTCGAGTATCCGATCAACCCCGGCAAGGGCAAGTCTGGTAAAACCATGCCGAAGGGTAAGCAAAAGGTGAAGCAGAAAGTCATCCATACCGCGCTGTGTGTGGAAGTGCGCAACAACAAGCTTTACCTGTTCATGCCACCGCTGCAGCGCTTGGAAGCCTATCTTTCCCTGCTCGGCCATATCGAAAGCGTGGCCCGGGAAGAAAAACTGCCGCCGGTCATTGAAGGTTACGAGCCCCCCAAGGATCCACGCCTGAAAAAACTCATGATCACGCCAGACCCGGGGGTCATCGAGGTGAACATTCACCCCGCCAAAAACTGGAACGAGATAGTCAAAACCACCTCAACCCTGTATGACATGGCGCGCGAATGTCGCCTGGGTACCGAAAAGTTCATGCTGGACGGCAAACATACCGGCACCGGTGGCGGCAACCACGTTACCCTGGGCGCGGCCAAGGCCGAGGATAGTCCTTTTCTGCGCCGGCCCGACCTGCTGGCCAGCATGCTGCGCTACTGGCAGAACCATCCCAGCCTCTCATTCCTGTTTTCCGGTCAGTTCATTGGCCCGACGAGTCAGGCACCGCGTGTGGATGAAGCCCGTGATGAAAATCTGTACGAACTGGAAATTGCCATGCAGCAGCTACCCAAGGCCGGGGCTGACAAACCATGGCTGATTGACCGCATCCTGCGCAACTTCCTCATCGACCTCACCGGCAACACTCATCGGTCGGAATTCTGTATCGACAAGCTTTACTCACCGGATTCCTCGTCCGGTCGTCTGGGCCTGGTGGAGTTCCGCAATTTTGAAATGCCGCCGCACTGGCAGATGAGTGCGGTGCAGATGCTGCTGATTCGGGCCATGGTGGCCTGGTTCTGGAAAAAACCCTACACCAACAAGTTCATTCGCTGGGGCAGCCAGTTGCATGACCGCTTCATGTTGCCGCATTACGTGTGGGAGGACCTGAGTTGGGTTGCGCAGGACCTGAATCATGCCGGCTTCCACATCGACCTGGAATGGTTTGCACCGTTCCAGGAATTCCGCTTTCCGCACTACGGCCGTTTCCATGTCGCCGGCCTGCAACTGGATATCCACAGTGCCATTGAACCCTGGCATGTACTGGGCGAGGAAATGAGCGGGGGCGGCACAGCCCGATACGTGGATTCGTCCGTCGAAAGACTGCAGGTGATGGTCCAGGGCATGACCGGCAACCGGCTGGCCATTTGTTGCAATGGCCGCAAACTGCCGCTGCAGGCCACTGGCCAGGAAGGTCAGTTTGTGGCCGGTATTCGCTACAAGGCCTGGAATCCTTATTCTGCCCTGCATCCGACTATCAAGGTGCATACCCCGCTAGTCATCGATGTCATCGACACTATCAACAACCGCTCACTGGGTGGCTGCACCTATCACGTGTCCCACCCGGGCGGACGCAACTATGACACTTTCCCGGTCAATGCCAACGAAGCGGAAGCCCGTCGCGTGGCCCGCTTCAATACCTTTGGTCATACGCAGGATGAAGTGCAGATCCGAGAGGAAGAACCGCATCCGGAACGTCCTTACACCCTGGACCTACGGTACCTGGACGTATAGGAACGGACGATCAGGCAAGACCAGGTCGGCAACGCACAGCCGGTTGCCGACCCGATATGGCATTCAGCCATTCAGCACTTTTATCACTACTGGTAACTGCTGACAGGCGGGAGTTGTGAGCCGGTTCCGCCGGGGACACTGGTTTCCTCGCGGACATTCAGGTGCAACGTGCCGATGCCGTCGATGGACGCCTCGATACTTTCCCCTGCCTGCAGAAAGCGCTGCTCACCGCGCACCGTGGTGCCCATGCCTACTCCGCCTGAGGTGCCATTGTTGAGCACATCGCCGGGATACAGGGTGATGATGGACGAGGCATACTCCATCAGTTCATAGAGCGAGTGGATCATGTCGCCGGCACGGGCTTCCTGCATCTGCTCACCATCGATGGACAGGGTCTGGCGCAGATTGGCCATCGGATCACCGTAGAATTCTTTTGGCACGATCCAGGGACCCTGTGGAGCAAAGGTGTCATGCCCCTTCCCGACAAACCAGTCCACGCCCTGGAAGCCACCCGGCGGACGGCCGCCGCGATCGGATATATCCACGGTCACCATGTAGCCGAAAATGTAATCCTGGGCGTTACGGGCCGTGACGTATTTGGCCGTGCGCCCGATCACAGTGCCCAGCTCCACTTCCCAGTCCGTCTGCGTGCGACCATAGGGAATCACGACAGTATCGCCATCCCCGATGATGGCGCCACGGGTTGGTTTATAAAACAGGTAAGGTACGCCACGGTTGGCCTGGCGCTGACGCAGGGCCTCTGCCTGGGCGTCAGCATCTCCGCCTTCACCGACATGCGAATAGAAATTGACCGCCGCGTTCATCACCTTGCCCGGATACATGATGGGCGGCATGATATCGACGGCATCGGTGGCATGAATCCAGTCAGGCCGGGTAGCCGGTGCCAACAGATCATTGGCCACCAGGTGGTTGACGATTTCATAGGTCCTGCGCTGCAGCCCGTACTCGTAACGCTCAATGAGTCCGACCATGTCTGCCGGCATGGGCAGTGTGGGTACCATCCCGGTTCGTTCCAGCGCCGCATTGGCGGCCTCGAGTTCCACCACGAGACTGTCCCGCAGCACGAGCCCGACCACCGGCTGGCCCTCGATGCCGAAGGTGCCGACCTTGAAGGGCTCGGCAATCTGAAGATCCTGCGCCAGCAGCCATTGTGCCGGCATGAGCAGAACCAGAACGACAATTTCACGTAACAGTTTGTGCTTCATGGTGTTCCCCTTGATGGATCCCTTAAATCATTTACGGCTGAGTAAACCCCAAAACCGTGCGCTTTTCAAAATCCTGCCGCAAATGTCACGCAAGGTCTTGTTTTTTCGATATTTTAGAATTTACTACGCTGGGGTTTTCCGTTATGATCCACCGCCATGAACACCACATCTCGCTTTGCTTTCTTTATTATTAACATTATTCGGCGCTGACCGGGCGGATGAAGAGCTGAGCATGTAATCAGTTTAAAAACCCGCCACCAGGCGGGTTTTTTGTTACGGGCACCGTGACATAACCGATAAAACAGACCGACCAATCGACTAGGTAATCAACGTGGCAGAACAGAACGACCAACAGCAAGAGAGTTTTTCCTTCGTCCAGGCCGAGCACGCCGTGCTGTCTTACTGGGAGAAAGAAAAGGTCTTTGAACAATCCCTGGCCGCCAGCGCGGACAAACCGCCCTATATCTTTTATGACGGCCCGCCGTTTGCCACCGGCCTGCCCCATCACGGCCACCTGGTCGGCTCCACGCTGAAAGACATCATTCCGCGTTACTACACCATGAAAGGCTACTACGTGCAGCGCCGCTTTGGCTGGGACTGCCACGGTTTACCCATTGAACATGAAATCGACAAGGCCCTTGGCATGTCTGCCAGTGAAGCCGTCGAGAAAATGGGCGTCAAAGGCTACAACGATGAGTGCCGCAAAATCGTCCAGCGCTACACCGCCGAATGGCGCAAGACCATTACCCGGATAGGACGCTGGGTCGACTTCGACAATGACTACAAGACCATGGATTCCTCTTTCATGGAATCTGTCTGGTGGGTCATGAAACAGCTGTGGGAAAAGGATCTGATCTACCGCGGGGTCAAAGTGGTGCCATTCTCCACCGCCCTGGGCACGGTGCTGTCCAACTTCGAAGCCGGCTCCAACTACCAGGATGTGCAGGACCCCGCCATCACCGTGCTGTTCAAGCTGCATGATGAAAACGCCTACATGAGCGCCTGGACCACCACGCCCTGGACACTGCCGTCCAACCTGGCGTTGTGTGTAAACCTGAATATCACTTACGTCAAAGTTCGCGACACTGACATCGACAAGATCATCTACCTGGCCAAGGATCGCCTTGAGGCGGTAGGCAAGGGTAAAAACCTGGAAGTGCTCAGTGAGCATTCCGGCAGCGAACTGGTGGGCAAGACCTACGAGCCGCTGTTCCCCTACTTTGCCGACAAGGTTGAGGAAGGCGCCTTCCAGGTAGTGGCGGATGATTACGTGTCCACCGAAGCCGGTACCGGCATCGTTCACCAGGCGCCCGCTTTTGGAGAAGACGACTTCCGCGTCCTGAAAACCAATGGCATCACCGCGCTGGTGTGTCCAGTGGACCTGGAAGGGAAATATACGGAAGAAGTCACCGACTTTGCCGGTGTCTACGTGAAAGATGCCGACAAGGACATCATTCGCCGCCTGAAGGACGAGGGCAAACTGTATATTCAGGAAGTCTACCAGCACAGCTACCCGTTCTGTCCGCGCTCCGATACCCCGATTATCTACCGCACCATCCCGTCGTGGTATGTGAAGGTGGCGCAGATCAAGCAGCGCATCGCCGCCAGCAACCAGCAGGTGAACTGGGTACCCGATCATATCCGCGACGGCCGCATGGGCAACTGGCTGGACAACGCCATCGACTGGTGTATTTCCCGCAACCGCTACTGGGGCACACCGCTGCCAATCTGGATCAATGACACCACGGATAACATGGTCTGCATCGGTTCCATCGACGAACTGGAACAGTATTCCGGGGTACGCGTGGATGACCTGCATCGGGAATACGTCGACGAACTTACCTTTACCATCGAGGGCGAGGACGGCACTTATCGCCGTATCGACGAGGTACTGGATTGCTGGTTCGAATCCGGCTCCATGCCCTATGCCCAACTGCATTACCCGTTTGAAAATACCGAGCTGTTTGAAGCCGGGTTCCCCGCCGAGTACATCGCCGAGGGCCTCGATCAGACCCGCGGCTGGTTCTACACCCTCCTGGTACTGAGCACCGCGCTGTTCGACAAGCCGGCATTCCGCAACGTTATCGTCAACGGCATTGTCATGGCCGAGGACGGCAAGAAGATGTCCAAGCGCCTGCAGAATTACACGCCGCCGGATGAACTGATGGAGGAATACGGTGCCGATGCCCTGCGCCTGTACCTGATCAATTCCGGTCTGGTCAAGGCCGAGGAACAGCGCTTTACCGATGCCGGAGTGAAGGACATGGTGCGCCGCGCGCTGCTGCCCTGGTACAACTCCTTCAAGTTCTTCCAGACCTATGCCGGCATCGACAGCTGGCAGGCCACTGCCGACGCCGCGGCATCGGATAACATCACCGACCAGTGGATACTGTCCCGCCTGCAATCCCTGAAAGCCAACGTGGCGCGCGAGATGGCTGAATACAAACTCTATAACGTGGTGCCGGCCCTGTTTGAGTTCATCGAGGACCTGACCAACTGGTACATTCGCCTGAACCGGTCCCGCTTCTGGGTCGAGGACATGACCGCCGACAAGCAGGCTGCCTACCAGACGCTGTACACCACGCTCAGTGAGCTGACCATCTGTATGGCACCATTTGCCCCGTTCCTGGCGGAACATATTCATCGCGAACTGACTGCCTTCAGCGGTGCCGAGCGGCCGAGCTCGGTCCACCTGTGCGCGTACCCGGCAGCCGAGGAAAGCCTGATCCAGCCGGTGCTGGAAGCTGCCGTTTCCCGCATGCAGAACATCATTCTGCTGGGCCGCCAGAAACGCGAACAGGTCAAGATCAAGACCAAGATTCCACTCTGCCGCCTGACCATTATTCATGAGAGCCAGGACATGCTGGATGAGATCGCGCGCTTGGAAGGTTATATCGCTTCCGAGCTCAACGTGAAATCCATCGAGTACACGACTGACGAAGGCAAGTACATCAACCTATATGCTAAGCCGAATTCCCCGGTGCTGGGCAAACGCTTCGGCAAGGCCTTCAACCAGTACCGCCTGCTGATCCAGGACCTGGATGCCAGAGCCTTGAATCAGCTGCAGGCAGATGGCAGCCTGGAGCTGGACGGGGAAACCTTCAGCACAGAAGACATCCTGGTATTCCGAGAAGCGAAGGAAGGCAACGAGGCGCTGTCCAACCGCTTTATCTCGATCGACATCGATTGCACACTCAATGACGATCTGGTGGATGAAGGCCTAGCCCGCGAAGTGGTCAATCGCATCCAGAAAACCCGCAAGGATATCGGCCTGGAGGTCACTGACAGAATTTCGGTCACGTTCCATGCCGATAACAAGCTGGCCGCTGCCATTGAAAAGCACCGTGACTACATTGCCGGCGAAACCCTGTGCAACACGTTTGTCGCCGGTGAGGCCGGCGACCATGCGTTTGATGTGGACGGTAATGCCTTGGCCTTGAAAATCGACAAGGCACCCTGAGTTTACAGGCATAGCATGTCGGCATAGGCCACTGGTCGTTTGGTGACATCAGGTTGGAAAAATTTGTCGGCAAACGCGTCGCTATGCCGACCTACACACAGAAATTAATGTAACGGGACAACAACCATGACCCTGCAACATACCGACGACCTTAGAATCAAGGCCATGAAAGAACTGCTCTCACCTGAGCAGCTGCTGGCCGAGTATCCAATGACCGAAGCGGCATCCGAGACGGTATTCAATGCCCGCAACGGCCTCCAGAAGATTCTCAACGGGGAAGATGACCGCCTGTTCGTCATCGCCGGGCCGTGTTCCATTCATGACCCCCAGGCCGCCCTGGAATACGCCGAACGCCTGGCCGGGCCCATGGAAAAGTACCAGGATGATCTGCTCATTATCATGCGCGTGTATTTCGAAAAACCGCGTACGACTGTCGGCTGGAAGGGTCTGATCAATGATCCGGACCTGAATGACAGCTACGACATCAACAAGGGCCTGCGCACCGCACGCAACCTATTGCTGGAACTGGCCAACCGCGGAGTGCCTGCTGGCACGGAATACCTGGACCTGATCAGCCCGCAATATGTGGCTGACCTCATTGCCTGGGGCGCCATCGGTGCCCGCACCACGGAATCCCAGTGTCATCGTGAACTCGCCAGCGGCCTGTCATGCCCGGTCGGGTTCAAGAACGGCACTACCGGAGACGTCCAGATTGCCATTGATGCCATTGGCTCAGCATCGCACTCACACAACTTTCTTTCCGTTACCAAGGAAGGCCATTCCGCCATTTTCCAGACGGCGGGTAATCCCGACTGCCATATCATCCTGCGCGGCGGTCACAAGCACACCAACTACGATCCGGAGAATGTCCGTGATGTTTCGGAAAAACTCCAGAAAGCCGGTCTGCCGGCCAACATTGTCATTGACTGCAGCCATGCCAACTCCGGCAAGAATCACGAGCGTCAGGTGATCGTGTGCCGGGATGTGGCTTACCAGCTCGCCTCCGGGGAAAAGCACATCAAGGGTGTCATGCTGGAAAGCCACCTGGTGGCCGGCAACCAGAAAGTCGTGCCCGGCCAGGCGCTGATATATGGGCAAAGCATCACTGATGCCTGCATGGCCTGGGAAGAAACAGACGTACTGCTGGGTGAACTGGCAGACTCGGTCAAAAAACGCCGCAGCAGCTGATCCCGGCCGGGTTAGCGGCATGCCAGTTTCGAGTTATCCTACGGCTTTATCCCGGATAAAACGCCCGCGTTAACAGTAGCCCGCTCACCAGCACTGCTGTACTGGCCCCTGCAACTGACAGGACTTGGGGCCACTATTTTCTTTCTGGCCTGGCGCTTTGATGTCACTCCTCGTGTTGTCATGCCGGAACCGGCGTTTCTGTATGTCCTCGTCGTCCTGCTCATCTGCGCCCCCTTTGCCAAGGCGCTCAGCTTGATCAGCGGCCACTTCCTCGCTATATCCCAGTTGTGGCAAGACCGGCACCCCCTGGTCCGAGTCGTGCTTTACTACTCCTTGGACCTGGCCTGTTCAGCAGCGTCGCTGTCGGTGTTGATGCCCTTCTGGATTGGCTGGCTGTTCACTGATGCCGGTTTTGCGATAGTCATGACACTGTTTCCCTATGCCTTGACCAATGGCATCCTGCTGGCATGGATTGTGCCGCGCACTGCCCGCAAGCGAGTGGCTGGCAAGAGCACACCAGCTTCTGCCGCAACAAAGGCAAGCACCCCCTATTCAGAAGATCTCGAGGCCATGGCACTGCATTTGCCCGTGGCTGTATTCCTGGCGGCAGCCATGTCTGGGGCCATAGCGGTCATCAGTGCCACGGACAGTAACGTCGAAGCGCTTCCGGTTAACCCCCAGACCCTGCAGGTCGACAACAACGGCATCATCCTGACCCCGGAACACATTCATTTCGCGTTGCGGGCACTAGCGGGCATACCAACAAGCCTGGACAGCCAGTTCGGCATCCAGGTGCCGCTACTGAATCTTTTCGGTTAAGGGCTGACTCTTTTCTTCAAGGCCTTGAGTCCGTTCGGCCAGGACCAGCGTTGGTCAGAAGCTGAACTGCACGCCCATATTCATTGAACGCCCCTGCCCGGCCAGGGCTTCATACTGCCCCTGCATGCCACCGGAGAGCCATGCGGCATAGCTCACACCGCCCAGCGGCAGGTCGTAGTACTCATCCAGCAGGTTGGTGACCTGCAGTGACAGTATGGCATTGTGCCACTGGTACTGGGCCTGCCAGTTCAGCAGGGCATAAATGCCCGTTTCCGGTTCCAGGCGACGATCATCGACCCGGGACTTGTTGTCCACCCAGTCAATACCGAGACGCTGCTGCAGGTTACCCAGGCGGTTTTCAACGCCAAGAGATAGCTGCAAAGGCATGATCTGGTACAGATCGGAGTTGTCCGCATCGCGGGAGCCGCGCTGGATATCCAGGCTGGCATACAAATCCCATACCCCGGTATCCCCCATAACACCCAGGTGTTTGTGGGCATCGAGCCGGGCGCCGTACAGCGTGGCATCGAGGTTGGTGAACTGCAGCAAAGGCCTGGTCACCTGCATCTGCATGCGCGGGTTGAAGGTACCGATGACATTGGCATCAATGAAATCGTCGACTTTGGTGTAATACGGCGACAACTCGACATGCCAGCTGGCATTGACCGGGTCGGCCCAGCTCAGCTTGGCACCGAGCGTGTGTGCGGTTTCCCGATTCAGGGCGGTATCGCCGACATAGCCATTAGCATCGCCATACCAGCCAATCATGGTCATGGCCATGGTGCCTCGACCCCAGGAGTAGCGTTCGTAAAGACTTGGCGAGCGGTTCTTGCGGGCGTAGCCAAATTCGGCCTGGAAACTGTCCCCCGGAGTGTAATTGAGCATCAGGCTCAGGTCGACATTGGTCTCGTCGCGTCGATGGTCCTGGCTGTTGAACGCCATGGCGGCCGGTGCATCCAGATTAGTCATGGTCATGCCGCCCATGCCTGGGGCCATACCCATTCCACTTCCCGGCATCATGCTGTTGTAAGGCTTCACCTCACCGGCATCGCTCTCAACGCCTTCGACACGGATACCCGCCAGCATGGACCAGGTGGTATTGAAACGGTAATCGGATTCGGCAAACACCGCCAGGCGCTCACGCTGACCATCCTTGATGTTCACGTAGGTATCCGGTCCCATCATCATGTTGCCGGGAACCGCCGGCCAGTAGTCATTCAGAGTGAAGACGAAATACTCCTGGCCCAACGTCAGGGTATGGTTGTCCTGCAGGACAATGTCGGCCCTGATGCTGTAATTGGCATCCATGCCTTCGGTTAACATCGGCATGATGCCGGGCTTTTCAGCCGTGAAGAAGCCCATGGCATGATCAACCTGCTGCCAGGCGGCCTGGGTGTATAAAGTGCCCCAGTCAAAACCGTGCTGGTAATTGATATTGATGCCGTTACTGTCATTACCCACCATGTCCATGTACTGGTTGGGAAAACCCTGGTACGGCACTTCCTGGCGGGTGAGTTTTACCGACAGTTCCTGGTCGTCACCGCGCCAGGCCGCGGTCAGGCTGTGATTCTCGGCGCGATACAGGGTGTCCAGTACCTTATCGCCGTTGCCGTCTTCGTAACTCTCGGACTTTTCGATAAAACCGTTGTAGACCAGGCTGAACGTCCGCTCACTGTAACCTGCCTGCAGGGTAGCCCGCTGCCGGTCGCCATTACTGTTGTAGTCAAAACCCATTTTGCCGAAGGCACCCACCTGATCATCGCGTTCGGCGAAACGACCCTGCTCGGACTGCAGGGAAATGGTCCCGGCAATGCTGTCACCGCCCACACTCACTGGCGTGATGCCCGCCACCACCTGGATGTCGGTAATGGCGCTGAAATCCACATAGGACAGCACAGGGTTCATGTGATTGGCGCACGCGGCCGTGATCGACGCACCGTCCAGGGTCACGCGTACACGGTCGTCGTTCATGCCGTTGATCACTGGCAGGGCGGCAATACCCCCGCTCTGGTAAAAACTGACGCCATCTTTTGCCATGCGGTCACGCATGCTGTCGAGGGCCATGCGGGTATCACTGGCAATACCCTCCACCTCAATTTCCTCGACGTGCATGTGATCGGCAGCGACGGCCGGTAGCGCGACTACCGCCAGGGCGGAAACAGCGCTGAAATAACAGGCCAGGCGAATCGCCTGTTGCAAGGAGTGTTGGGAGCGCTGGGAGCGCGGGGTGCTAAGTGAAAGACCGAGCATGATGACATCCTGATGCTGGGAAAATACGTCAGGTTGTCATTATAGTTTTTGCCGCTGGTGAACTGGATGCGGCATATTGTCGCAGTCAGGCAATAGCCCGTAGGCTGGCATGCACTCTAAGCCAGGAGCACTTTGAAGTGCGGCATCACCCCTGTTTGTAACGGGCAATCAGGTCTACCAGTTCATTGAATTTTTTCTGCTGCTCCGCTTCGTTTCCGGAGGCAATGGCCGCAGCCACACAGGTTTTACTGTGGTCCTTGAGAACAGCGTCCTCCACTTTCGACAGGGCGGCCTTGATGGCCCCGATTTGCTGCAGGACATCGATGCAATACCGTTCTTCCTCGATCATTTTACGGATACCACGCACCTGTCTTTCAATCCGGGAGAGGCGACTGAGCGTACTCTTCTTATCAATCAACATAATTTCATTGCTGGGGCCCTTGTGTACCCCAATGGGGTATATGATGGGCTGATCACCCTCAGACTCACAAGATACTTGCATGATACTTAACCGCCGCCGTTTTCTGTCCCAAAGCCTGATGGCCAGCGCCTTTGCCGCCGGCCAGTCGCTGCTGCCTGCCTGGGCGCAGTCTGCACGCATTGATGCATCACTGCCCGGCATGATGGCGGCAAATGATCTTAGCCTGACCATTAACCGGGCCAAAGGGGTCGTGGCCGGCAAAACTGCCGCGCACATTACCGTGAACGGACAATTCCCTGCTCCGCTGCTGCGCTGGCGCGAAGGTGACGAGCTCACTTTGCGTGTTATCAATCGCCTCAAAGAAAGCACCTCCATTCACTGGCATGGCCTGTTGTTGCCCTTCCAGATGGACGGAGTACCCGGTGTGACGTATCCCGGCATCGCTGCCAACAGTGAATTCACGTATCGCTTTCCGCTAAAACAGGCCGGCACTTACTGGTATCACAGTCATTCCGGTTTTCAGGAACAACTCGGTCACTACGGTCCGATCATCATTGATCCAGCCGGCACAGATCCGGTCGTCTATGACCGTGAGCACATCATCATGCTGTCGGACTGGACCTTTGAAGATCCAAAGCGGGTATTTTCCAAGCTGAAGAGAATGAGCGACAACTACAATTTCCAGCAGCGTACCTTGCGGGAGTTTTTTGCAGACGTCGAGACGCAAGGCTTTGATCCTGCCTTGGCCAATCGCCTGATGTGGGGCGACATGCGCATGAATCCGACAGACCTGTCCGATGTTACCGGTGCCACATACACGTATCTGGTCAATGGCCACAGCCCGGCAGAAAACTGGACCGGACTATTTAGGCCTGGCGAACGTGTGCGCCTGCGTTTTGTCAATGCCTCGGCCATGAGCATCTTCAATGTTCGTATTCCCGGACTGCCCATGTCAGTGGTGGCCGCCGATGGCCTTGACGTCAGACCGGTTGATACTGATGAATTCCAGATCGGCACGGCGGAAACCTTCGATGTCATTGTCACCCCAACGGATGACAAGGCCTACACCATCATGTGCGAGACCAACGATCGATACGGCTATGCCGCCGCAACGCTGGCTACACGCGAAGGTATGCGCGCCCTGGTACCGCCACTGCGGCCCAGGCCGACACTGACCATGAAAGACATGGGCATGTCGGGGATGGATCACGGTGGCATGGACCAGGGTATGGGTCATGGCAGCATGGAGCACGATGCCGGCAACATGGGCATGGATCACAGCATAATGGACCATGGCAGCATGAACCACGGTGCCGACAGCATGGGCATGGATCACAGCACAATGGACCATTATCTCCTTGATGACCTTTACCGGTCGCTCGACAGCGATCAGGCTGATCATAGGCTAAGTTATTTTTCCCGTGGTTTTTGAGAGAATGGCTGCCTGTTGATAGATTCCAGGAAGTTATTTTGGTTGGTTCCCGATTTTTCCCGCTAGCGGCATCGCAGCTTAATCTGAAACGCCTGCTGATCATCAGGCTGATCGTCTTTGCCTGTCAGGTTGCCGCCGTTCTCTATGCCCGGTTTTTACTAGAGCTTGATCTTGAGTACACGGCCATCCTGCTGGTGCTGGGCCTGGTTGCCATCGTCAACGTCCTAGTGGTACTGCGTCTGAAAAATGTCGCAAACTTCAGCGATACCGAATTTCTTGGCCATCTCCTGTTTGATGTCATCACCCTGTCCCTGCTGATCTACCTCAGTGGTGGTGCCAGCAATCCTTTCGTGTCGTTTTTCCTGGTGCCCATCACCATTTCTGCTGCCATCCTGCCCTGGACCTTTACCTGGGCAGTTGCCGGTATTTCGCTGGGTGCCTATACGCTGTTGTTATTCTGGTACCTCCCGCTTTCAGCCCTGCTGCCCATGGATGCCCACATGGACATGGACGCAAGCGGCGGCATCAGCCTGCATATCCTGGGCATGTGGTTCAATTTCCTCGTCAGCGCCGTACTGATTACTTATTTCGTCGTCAAGATGGCGACTGAAATTCGGGCACAGGACAAATCATTGAATCACTATCGTGAGGAAAACCTGCGCAACGAACAAATCCTCGCTGTTGCCACGCAGGCCGCCGGCACAGCCCATGAACTCGGTACACCGCTTAACACGATGACCATTTTGGTCAATGAAATGACCGACGACTATGCAGACAACGAAGCTCTGCAAAAGGATATCGCGGTACTGAACCAGCAGCTTGATACCTGCAAACTGTCACTCAGGGAACTGGTCAACCGAGCCAACCTGAAGGAAGGTGGTACGGCCAGACCCAGTGACGTGGAAACGTTTATTTACCAGGTTACCGACCAGTGGCAACTGTTGCGCCCGGAAACCAATCTGCAAATACACATCACTTCCCCCGATGCCTCACCGCCCATCATGATCGATGCCACGTTGCAGCAGGCCATTGTGAATATTCTGAATAATGCTGCCGATGCCAGTCCAGACAGGGTGAGCCTGGAAGCCGGGTGGAATGACAGGGAGTGGTTTCTGAAAATCCGGGATTATGGTGATGGTATCAAGGAAGAACTGGTTACCTTACTGGGATCACGCATATTCAGCGACAAGGAAAAAGGCATGGGCGTTGGCATGATCCTGAGCCAGGCCAGCATCAATCGCATGGGCGGCCGCATTCTGATGACTTCCCACGACCACGGCGGAACTGTCATCGAAATATTCCTGCCGTTTGAACCCCTGGAGCGGTCCGAATGAAACGCGAGGTGTTTCTGCTTGTGGATGATGACCAGGTGTTTATCGACACGCTTGGCAGGGCACTGGAAAAAAAGGGTTTCGGTGTTCTCAAGGCGACCTGTATCGCAGATGCTGAGCGCCTGGCCAGGGAAGGCAGTCCACACTATGCTGTTGTCGACCTCAAGATAGACAGGGAATCAGGCCTTGATTGCCTGAAAAACCTGAAACGTATTCATGATGGCATGCGCGTATTGATACTGACAGGCTATTCCAGCATCGCCACTGCAGTAAACGCCATAAAACAGGGGGCCGTGAACTACGCCTGCAAACCACTGGGTGTGGAAGACCTGCTGGCCCTGATTATTGAAGGCCATGAACAGACTGATGAACCCATGGCAGAACCCATCTCTGTCGACCGCCTGGAGTGGGAGCACATACAACGTGTTCTCGACGAAAACGCTGGCAACATTTCCGCGACAGCACGTTGCCTTGGTATGCACAGGCGTACATTACAAAGAAAGCTTTCAAAACGGCCCGTCAAACGCTAGCAATTAGCCGATAGGTAGCGGGCAAACAAGACATAAAAAAAAGAGGAGCATGCTCCTCTTTTTTTTCTACCGCCCTGACTCAGTGGGCCTGCGGATTCGGACGAATCTGGAATTGCACCATTTTCCCGGTAGTGCCCTGGCCGCCTTCTACGTGCCAGATCAGGTGGGTGCCATAATTGGCCCACAAACTGCGCCCTTTCCAACCGGCATCGGGATCATCGATGCGACCGTCCAGACCACGCTGGTAGAAACCCATCGGGTACGGCACACGCATACGTGTCCATTCACCAGATTCCGGATCCAGGGCGATCAGGGAGTCCGAATTGGAACCGGTCATAATCGGCGTGTCCTTGCCCAGGCCACTGACATTGTGCTGGTCAACCCAGCCGAAGTAATGGAAGTCGGCCGGAATATCGGTATCCGGGTACGTAGGACCGTCGGTTTTGTAGAGTGTCCAGCCTTCCTCACAATGCGTGCCCAGGTGCGTACCGGGACCATTGAGAACATCGCACTTGCTGCGATCAAAGCGGGCAAAATGGCTGGAGGCGGCCAGTGCAGTCCACACGACGCCGTTGGAATCCAAGTCGATACCGCGCGGATCCAGGCCCGGATCAGCCACCTCATAAACTTCAGAGATACAGGTTTCCGGCGGATTATCACCCCGATCCAGGCGCACGATATAACCGGGATAGGTTTCCGCAGCACCCCAGACGACATCACCGTCATTGGGATCGGGAATCACGGCATACAGGTTGTAACGCACTTCGGTATCCAGCGCGGGATCGGGATTTTCAGTGCCGGCTTCATTCCATGGCTTGGTGATTTTGCCATCACCATTGGTGTCGATAATCTGCGGACACCAGCCCTGGGAGGCCTGTTCATCATGGGTGATGTCGTAGGTCAGGGTGTCTATCCAGCCGAACATCGGACCGGAGAGTTCATTGAAATAAAGCGTCCGGTCAGTGTTGGTGGCAAATTGCAGATGATGGGTGGAGAAACAGGTGTCGATCAGCTCGAATTTGCCGGTGGATGGATCATAGACAGATGCCTGCCGGCCACTGCGACTGAGCGGATAGTACTGCGCAAACTTGTTATCTGAGCCGCGGCTACACCAGTCCGGCTGGTCATTGCGAATCTTGGATGTCATCCAGACCCTACCCAGACTGTCCATCATGGGATTGTGGGGATCGGAAGGATTTTCCACGCCCCAGATATGCTGGTCTCCCCAGAAATTCGAAGGCAGTCCGGGTGCCGGAAAACGGTTACGCACGATACGCGGATCTTCCCGAGTGGGGATATTGAACTTGTAATTGTCATTGGTGATCGGATCAACGACTTCCAGGGTGCCATGTCCGGAAGATACGGCATAGGTGGGACCAAAGGCGTTCACAGTCGGATTGTTCTTGTCAGTGGTGATCTCGTCATGCATGAAATCATGATCACCGCCGATGTCACGCAACGTCACAACCACATTACGCTCAATGCCTGCCGGACGTGGCGGCGCTTCCGGGGGTACCAGGCCATCTTCGATGCTGCGGGTCCAGTCAGCCAGGATACCCAGCATGCCTTCACGGCCCAGGCCAACAAATGAGCCATACATCTGGCCACCGCGCACGCCTAGCTGTAGACGGTAATCCCAGGCTTCTTCGTGAGAATCAAAGCCCAGGTGATCCATGTGGTCCAGGGTACGGGTGATTTCACTGCCCTGTTGATGACAGAAATGGCAGCGGGATTTGTAGGCATGCACCCACTCTTTCTGGGTTTCGATCTGCGGGGAAAAGCCGTTGCCCTGCGGGCCAGTGCCCGGGAACATGTCGACTGTCGGGATATTCAGCAGCGCAAACCAGTAATCGGGCGGATACACCTTGGCCGCTTCCTGGGGCGAGCCTGCCACCATGGCCGTTAAATCGAGATCGCGATCGCCAGGACGTCCTTCCACAGATTCGGAATCCACTAGGCCGTAACCACGGACCCATACGTTATAGGTGGCTTCAGGCAATTGCGGCAGTGTGTAGCGACCGTCGTGATCGGTGACGACAATCTTGATATAGGGCGTGTTAAGTTCATTGGTCTCGGCGATAACCCAGACCCCGGCTTCCGGCCCGTTGATGCTGGTCACCTGCCCGGTGATGTAGCCTTCCGGCCAGGCTCGTTGTGCATTCGGTGGTGTCGGTGCCTGCGCCTGGGCCAGCGATAAAAGACAGCTGTAAGCCAGCATGCCCAGCAAGGCAGTCCTGAGAAGTTTCATGATCCATCCCCTCTTAAGCAATAAATGACTTTTTGTTATGAGCTGTCGTCATGTGTTTTTATTTTAGTGACCAAGAATAGCCCCCGAACCATGGTGTGTCCACGATATACCGGTCGTTTCGTGCTTATTAACCGCCAATTTTCGCATGAACACGCGAGGTAAACGGGCCAGGTGTATCAGCTTTTTACATTTTTTACAGTCATAAAAAAACCAGGCCGAAGCCTGGTTTTTTTCGTATAGCGCTTGGAGTCAGAGCACAAAGCGATCAGTGGCAATGCCGATATGATCGATTTCGGCCCCCATGACATCGGCAATACCGAGCAACAGGTTGGATGTCGGCTCATCTTCCTTCGCCTGGATGTGACGATTGCCTTCCAGACGACCACCGGCTTTACCGACGAGCAAGGCAGGTACATTGTGGCGATCATGCAGCAGACCGTTGCTCATACCCGCACCGAAATACAGCAGCGAGGAATCCAGCAGATTACCGTCACCTTCCGGTGTGTTCCGCAGCTTGTCGACGAATTCACCAAACTTCTGCATCTGGTATGTCGTGATGCGTGAATACTTGTCGATGCTTTCCTCGGTGTTCTGGTGATGCGAGACATTGTGATGCGGCTCGTTTACCCCAACGTGGGCATAGCTGCGGCCGGTAGCCTCATGACCGGTCATGAACGTGAAGACACGGGTCATGTCACCCTGGAACGCCAGGTGCATCAGGTCGTAAGTGAGGGTCATGTGCTCATCAAAATCTTCCGGAATACCCACCGGTCCGCCGGTCGTGTTGGCGATAACGGTGGAACGCGTGGACAGTTTCTGGATCTGGTCATCGATACGATGAATGTTGGTCAGGTACTCATCCAGCAAGGCACGGTCACCGGACCCCAGCATTTTCTCCAGGCGGCGGGATTCATCCAGAATGGAGTCCAGCATGCTTTGCTTGGTAGCCAGGCGGCGCAGACGCTGCTCTGCTGTCCCCGGATCACCAAACATGCGCTCGAATGTCACCTGCGGGCTGATCGCCACGGGCAGCGGGCTTTCATCGTCATACCAGGCCATGGTATTGAAGAACAAACAGGGATAGTTGTCACAGGCACCGGCAGAGGTACCCATGTCTTCAGTACCGACCTCCAGTGAGCGCAGCGGTGTGTCACCTGCAATGACATCTGCAATGTGCTGGTCGAGGGATTTTCTGGAACGCAGCTGGTTGAAGTTGCCGTTTTCACTCAGCGGGCCAGCTCCGTTGAGGAACGCAGCACTGGCACCCATGTGGATACCACCCATGTCTTGGGCACCATCCGGTGATTTCATGCGGCTGATGGTGGTCACGTAATCGCGGTTTCTTTCCACCGGCTTCATGACACGTTTGAATTCAAAGTCCTTGCCGACTTTGTCCGGATGCCAATCCAGCGGATAAATCCCGTTGGGCACGTACACGGTACCAAATCGCAGTTTCTGTCCGGCAGCAGTCTGCGACTGAGCGGTTGCGGCAGGCACCATTGCGTCAAGTAGAGGGAGTGATACGGCGACGCCCGCTCCTCTCAGAAGTGTGCGGCGACTCAGATGTTTTTTGGTAATAAACATTGGTTAACCTCCCAGGGTCGTTGCAATGGTATTAATAGTTGATGGCGAACTGTTGGTTCGCATCAGGAACGGATAACTGTCAATCACGCCAAGCACGATGGACAGCAGGCTGTAATCGTATTTGGCAGCGTTTCTGACAATACTGCGTACTACCGGCATATCGCGCGGATCGAGGCCTCGACCCAATGCGTATACCAACAATTTTTCGGCGACGGTGCTGGCAAACAGCTCGGGGTCCCGCAGCAGCGCCTTGCGCAGTGCTTCTGGGCCATCGACCGGGCTGCCATCCAGCAAGATGCCGGAGGCATCAATGGCCAAGCCTGCGCGTGTGGTTTCACGCCAGGAGCCATCCACATCAAAGTTCTCCAGCGCGAAGCCAACCGGGTCAATGACATTGTGGCAAATTGCACAAGCCGGATCGGCACGGTGTCTTTCCAGCTGCTCACGCACCGTTGACGGCCTGTCATGGGGCGAGCTTTCTTCCAGTGCCGGCACATTGGGGGGAGCTGGTGGTGGCGGGTTATTCCAGAATTCGGTCAGGATGAACTTGCCGCGCATGATTGGTGAAGTGCGGCTGGTGGCTGAGGTCAGTGCCAGGATACTGCCATGACCAAAAAGGCCCCAGCGATTCGAATTCTCAACCGCCACCTTGCGGAAGCGAGCGCCATAGACACCCTCAATACCGTAATGACGTGCCAGACGCTCATCAGCGAAGGTGTAATTAGCCGTCAGCAATTCATGCACGGGCAGGTTGTTGCGCAACACATGAGCAAACAGCATTTCCGTTTCCTGCCGGAAAGACTGCCTCAGGTTGTCATCAAAATCCGGGAACATGAGTAGGTCCGGGCGCGCCATCTTGTCCAGGTTGCGCAGCTGCAACCACTGCCCGACAAAATTGTCGATGAAGGCATCGGAGCGCGAATCACTGAGCATGCGGACAACCTGCTCTTCACGCACATCAGACTCGGTAATTGCGTCACTTTCACCCAGGGCCAGCAACTCATCATCCGGCGGCGATGACCATAGGAAGAAAGAGAGCCGGGAAGCCAGTTCAATGCCATTGAGCGCATGGTCCATCCCGGGTGCCGCATCTGGCGCATCGGTTTCCACGCGGAACAGGAAGAACGGGCTGACAATGACGCGGGCTACAGCAGCGCGAATCCCTTCATCAAAGTTGCCGCCACTGGAACGTTCGTCTTCATAGAAGGCAAGAGGTGCAGCAATATCAGCATCGGTGACCGGACGGCGGAAAGCTTCGCGGGCCAGGTTCAGCAGAATTTCCCGGGCACACGCCATTTCTTCATTCTCGGCCTCAGGCCGGCAGGTAAGGATCTTTTCCCGCGGCGGCATGTTGCTGATTCCGGAAGTGTTATAGGGACCTGACACCATGGCCTTTTCCAAGCGCGGCATACCGGATGTATTATGGATTTCCAGGGTGTCACGTTCTGTCGGCTGCCAGGAATTCTGTTCTGCTGTCACCCGCTCACGCCAGGTAAAGATGACTTCGTGCGGACCAGCCTTGACCGGAATCTGCGGCGAGGTCAGCTTGTCATTGACGATCGGAATGACATTGTTGAATTCCTCGACACTGATTGCGTGCTGTTCCGGACCGCCGATCATGCTGGAATACACAATTTCCCCATCAATATACACGAGGAATTCATGAGGTTTATCGTGGCCTTCAATGCCGAAATAGCCTTCTGCTACGCCCTGCAGTGGACGAGCGGAGAACACGTATTCACCATCGGCCGGGAAATAGTGGGTTGCAGAGACGCCACCCCGGGTACCCAACGGGAAGCCTTTCAGGTGTTTGTCCTGCGTGGTATCAAACGGAATGTTGTAGGTGCTTGTGCTCAGGGCCGCTTCAGTATTGCCCAGAGCAAGATCAGAGACTCGCAACCCAACGGTCATGTAACGATCGAGCAGCATGGGTGATGTGCGCAGCAACTCGGCAATGTTGTCAAAACCGTAATCACCACCGTCACTGGGCAGCATTTCACTCAGGTCGATATCCACGCCCAGCAAGTCACGGATTGAGTTAGCGTATTCAGCACGGTTTAGACGATGAATCGTGGTAGTGCCTGCATAAGGTTCTGCCATGGCGGCAGCATCGAGGGTCTGTTCGAGCGCAGCGACAAAACGGCTGCGTTCGGCCGCGCTGGGTTGCGGCTGCTCACGCGGCGGCATGGCCTTGATCTTGAGCTTGCGCAACACCTCTTCAAAAATACCGGCGTTGTCATGGACATCCTGGGGGCCCATGCCCTCAAGGGCCAGCCCGCCACGGAATTCGTCAAAGGAGTGACATTCCATGCAGTATTCGTCGAGCAGACCCCACTGGTCTTCTAGGGCAGCCTGTTGCGCTCCAGCGTTGGCGGAGAAGATTGCTGTGGTCAGTGCCGTTAACGCACTGAACCCGGCACCCAGGTGCCGTGAACTACTTGTCTTGCTCATTGCGCGCTATCCCAACTCTGTCCGGCCAGCTCTCTCAGCAGAACGGCGATTTCAATCGGTTGTGCAGGTGGCGGCTCGAAGTAGAAACCCGGTCTGGGCTCCGGCGGATCCATGGCCTCGACCAGTTCCAGGGCGGTTTTACCGTCCTTGTTTTTGGCGTTCAGGTCAGCACCGTGCTCGACAAGGGCGCGCACGATATCCGGGTTCAGTGCCTTGGCCGCAATGTGCAAGGCGGTATCCTCGTTGGGTCCACGCACGCTGACATCGGCTCCGGCCTCCAGCAACATGCTGACAGCGGTCACCGGATCACGTGTGCCTGCTTCACGGAATTCAGGAGGACCATTACGCAGGTCGTTGGGGCCACCGGAAACGCCCACGCCCTTGCCACCATTGATCGCCATCATCAGGGCCGAGCGGCTTTCCACTTCCACGCTCATGTTGATACCCGTGGACTTGCTTTCGCTCGCCGGTTTCCAGTTGGGATTCGCGCCATGGGCAATCATGAGCTTGAGTCCCTCGGTATCCGCTGCCTTCGCGGCACGGTACAGCGGTGTAGCATCGACCTTGATGTCGCAACACATGGACTCGTTATGCATTTGCATGTTGAAAGCCTTGTTCGGGTCGGCACCGGCATCAAGCAGCATGGCGGTCAGTTCAATCGCTTTCAGGGAATTCTCATGATCCCAGCGGTAGACAGTGCCGTCTTTGGCACGCCAGTCCGTGGTGGCATCGCGCATCTCGGTGATATAGAACAGGGAACCGTCATTGGCATCTGCACCCAGCTCAAGCAACAGTGCCGCAGTATCGAAACGGTCATTGACGATAGCCAGCATCATCGGTGTGGAACCATCGCCATTACGGGCATTGATATCCGCACCATTTTCCAGCAGCAAACGCATCATGGCTTCGTCACCATTGCGGGATGCCCAGTGCAGCGGGACAAAGCCGCCACTGGGAAAATCAGCATTTTTGCGTTCAATGAGGGAATTGACCCGGGCATGCTGATTGGGGTTCGCACCGGCTTTCAGCAGCGACTGGACCATCTCGATATGCCCCTCCGCTGTGGCCCACATGATGGCGGTCTGTTCATCCACCGGTTCGATGGCATTCGGGTCCGCGCCGGCATCCAGTAAAATCTGCAACGCTGCCCGGTTACCCGAGCGGGCGGCAGCCATGATGGCAGGTTCGGTATTCAGGTCGGGACGTTCCAGGCTGGCACCGCTGTCGAGCAGCGTGGCAATCATTTCAGCATTGCCGTAACGGCTGGCCTGGACCAGAGGAGAAAGATCGAGGTGGTTGGCCATGTCGGGATCGGCGCCGGCTTGAAGCAGCATTTGCACCAGCCCGATGGAGTTGTTGTACACGGCCCACAACAGTGGCGTGGTACCGTCGGGTTCAGACAGGTTGGCATCCATACCGTCGGCAAGCAATTGCCGGGACCGCGCCAGATCGTCATTCCTAGCGGCCTTGGCAATCGCGCTCGAGGCATGGGTATCTTGATGAAAACCGGCGGTCAGCAGGAGTAATGTGACGGCCAGAACCGAAGCCAAATTCCTTTCGTGAATATGCACGAATCGCATATATGCAATCCCCCATCTGTAAATGATGGCAGTCTCGAGACCAGGGTTTTGCAACTAATGCTTAATGATGCCAGCCTTGGACAGACTGCACTTCTCTTTTTTATGTAATTCTTGTTTCTTCTTCTTAATACTGCTTGCTACTGCAAGAAACAGTGCTCATTCCGCTTTGTCTGGTCTTCCGGTCTATACCCCTGCACCGAAAAGCCACGGAATGCCCCAAATAATGCCATATGGTAGTGAAAGGCGCAAAGGATTCCGGACTGACCGATCAGTTTTTATGCGCCTCAGGACCAAAACCGCCATAAACGCTATCATACTGATTTTAATATGTATTTTTGTCAAATATTCTCTGCTGGCGAGCGAATTGTTCACAATAACCGCACAAAATGTCCGGCTTTTAGGGTATTGCCTGAACTCAATTGCTTCAGGGATTTGCCGCTGAAAGACGATCTTGCTGCTCGGCCTGCAAGCTTTCAATGAGCGCGACCGTTTCGGGACGATCCACCGGCGGGTGGGTGGCCAGAAAGACACCATGCGCCCAGGTCGCTGGTGTGCGCCCGACATTGTCCTCGATATCCATTTCGGCACCGTGCTCAGCCAGCCAGCGAATGATGTCGTTCAAGCCGCGATTGGCTGCACCATGAACCGCGGCAAGCCCCAGATCATTCTGGGCATTCACGTCATTGCCCAGGGAATGAGCCAGCTTGACCGCTTCGAGCAGGGCTTCGTCACCCTCGTCGAAGGTCTGGGCCACGGTCCAGTTGATGCCGGCAGCGGCCATTAACGGCGTGGTGCCATTGAAGGATTTGATGGTGGCGTCGGCATCGTGTTCAACCAGCAGTTTCATGGTGGTGATATCGCCGGAAAGGGCTGCGCGGTGGAAAACAGTCTGGCCAGTGACATCGTTCCACTGCAGGTTACCCAGGCGGGTGATCCAGCGTTTGACCGGCAGCACTTCCTGGATGCGGGCATTGGGATCAGCGCCCCGTTCCAGCAAGCCTTTGACCAGGGCCAGAACGGCTTTGCGATCGACGCCATTGTCAGCGAGAGGGCCGCGCTTTTCGAGATTGCGCAGATCCACTGCGGCATACAGCGGACTCTGACCAAACCAGTCGGTGGCATTGATATCGGCACCCTGCTCGATCAGGTACCAGGCCACATCGAGGTGATCTGTGTGTTCGCCGGGCTGGACCGCCACGGAGCCATTGATGATGGCCGTCAGCAGCGGTGTCGTGCCATTGGCATCAGCCTGCTCCAGGTCGGCTCCCGCCTCGACCAGTAATCGGGTTGTTTCCAGGTCACCCTGGCGGGCAGCATACAGCAGCGGTGTTTTGGCACCGCCGAGAGCTTCGCGCTGACCATGTTTCGGGTAACCGCCCCAGTTCACACCCACACCATGTGATGCCCTGACGTTTTCGGGCAGGCGCCAGGATGGCGGCTCAGCAGGCAGACCCTGGGCGTTCACGTCAGCACCTGCTGCCAGCAGCATGGCGACGACTTTAGGCGATCCGGAACGCACACCCACCATCAGGACGGACTGTTCACGTTGCGGTTCGCGGTAATTCACGTCCGCACCTTTGGCAAGGAGGGCCTTGACGATACCAGGCTCGCCACTGCGGGCGGCCAACATCAGCGGTGTTTCACCTGCGACATCGGGGGTGCTGATATCCGCACCGTGGGCCAGCAGCAGTTCAACCATGGCCACATCGCGATTCTGGATGGCAAGACTCAGGGCCGGCACATCCAGGCCATTGAGCTGATTCACATCGGCACCGGCTTCCAGCAGACGCTCGGTCAATTCCAGTTCTTCATACTGCACCAGCCAGTGCAAGGCCGGCGTGGCGTGCGGCCCCATGGCATTCGCATCGGCACCACGCTCTGACAGCAGTGCACGAACGACGTCAAGTTCGCGCTGCATGGCGGCAACGGCCAGCCTATCATCGGCCTGTGCAGCCAGCGGCAGCAACACACTGCCTGCCAGGGCACACCAGAAAAGCTGTCTTTTCATCGCAAGCACCTCAGATTGTCAGTGCGGCAGTACTGTCGCCGAAAGAATTGGCCGGAATATCGAGTTTTTCAAACATGCCTGCCAGCAGATTGGCCATGGTTGTCCCATGGCCGGCCCGAATATGACGACCACCCTGCAAACGGCCGGAAGCGCCACCGGCAAGCAGCAACGGCAACGGATCATGGTCGTGCTGGTTGGAATTACTCATGCCGCTGCCGTACACCACCATGGAGTGATCAAGCAATGTTCCGTCACCATCAGGGGTTTCACTGAGCTTCTTCAGGAAATAGGCAATAGTGGAACTGGTATGGAAAGCATTGAGTTGTGCCAGGCGTTCAATATTGGCCGGCACTTCCGAATGATGCGACAGGTTATGGAAGGGCTCGTTGACCCCGCTTTCGCTGAACACCTCATTGCTGACCTCGCGGGCCACCATGAAGGTCGAAATACGGGTAATTTCCGCCTGCCAGGCCAGCGTCAGCAGATCAAACATCAGTTTGGAATGCTCGACAAAACTGTTGGGAATGCCCACCGGTTTGCCCGGCACATCCAGGTCATTCACACCGGAGGCACTGGCCAGTTGCAGGCGACGCTCGATTTCACGTACGTCCTCCAGGTAGCGCTCCAGTCGATACTTGTCGGCAGACGGCAAGGTCTGCTGCAGTTTGGCCACATCATCGACCACGGCATCCAGCAGGCTCTGCTTCAGTTCGGCACGGGCAATCCGTTCTTCCGCTGTGCTGCCGTCACCAAAGAGGCGTTCAAACACAATCTGCGGATTCTGCTCCATGGGCAGCGGCGTTTCCGGCGTCTGGTAGGAGATCGAGCTGCCTTCGTCCAGTGACAGTTCCAGTGTCGGAATCGGTGTTTCCTGGCCGATATGCTGGGCCACGAACTGGTCAAAGGAGGTCGGCGAAGGGCCGGTGCCTACAGGCACATTGGTCAGCCAGGTCGCCGATGAACGGTTATGGTTGGCACCGGCTGAAGCGTCATCGCCGTAGGCTGCCGGCAGGCGCAGATCGCTGATGACATTCAGGTGTTCACGGAAGGGCTCAAGCGATTTCAGTGTTTGCGGAAACTCGAAACCGGTGCCATCGGTTGATGGTGTCCAGTATTTCATGACCGCACCGTGCGCAATGTAAATACAGGCCAGTCGTGTTTTGGGCATGCTGAGACTCTGGGCAGAGGCACCGGCCGGAATCATGGCTTCCAGCAAGGGCAAGGCAATGACACTGCCGCCACCGCGAATAAAGTGACGACGTGACAGATGTTTCTTGGTCAGGAATTTCATAGGGTGCTCTTGTCTCGATTAACGACCGGCCACATCAGTGTCCGGGGTTTCAGCAATTTTAAGGCGGAAGGGATCACTTTCGACAATACGCATCACGATATCAGAAAAGCGGTAATCACTGCCTGAAGTTTCAGCGGCAATCTTGCGCACGGCAGACATGTCATGCGCATGCAGGTGACGACCCAGCGCATAGCTCAACATCTTTTCGATAACGGTGGATGCCACGGCATCGCCCCGTTCCAGCAGCGCGTTGCGCAGGGTAACCGGGCCGTTGATTGGCGTGCCATCAATCAGGTTGGTATTGGTGTCCAGGTCATAGCCATTTTCCTGGGTGCGCCAGCGACCGACCAGGTCGAAGTTTTCCAGCGCCAGACCGATCGGGTCCATGATCTGGTGACACGAGGCGCAAGTGGGGTTGGCCCGATGCAGTTCCAGGCGGTCGCGCAGGGTGTTGATGACTGCACCCTCGGGCGCTGTTTCATTGGTCAGATCGGTTTCCACACCGGGAGGCGGTGTCGGCACGGGCGCACCCAACAAGTCCTCGACAATCCAGGCTCCGCGCACGACCGGCGATGTCCGGTTGGCCACGGAGGTGGCTGTCAACACACTGCCGTGACCCAGCAGGCCGCGGCGAGGACTGTCCTCGGGAAGCGGTACACGGCGCATGTAGTCACCGCGGACACCTTCAATACCGTAATGGCTGGCCAGCTGGCTGTTCAGCCAGGTGTAATCGCTGTCCAGGAAACCAAGAATGCCGCGATCCTCACGCATGATGTCCATGAACAGCAATTCGGTCTCCTGCTTGAAAGCATCGCGCAATTGCGGGTTGAAGGCGCGGTCTTCAGGTTGGGCCGCATCAAGCTCACGCAGCATCAGCCACTGGCCGGCGAAATTTCGCACCAGGGCTTCGGCCTTGTCATCACGCAACATGCGGCGCACCTGGTCTTCCAGCACAGCGCTTTCACGCAGGCGTCCGGCGCTGGCCAGTTCCAGCAGTTCGGCATCAGGGATGCTGCTCCAGAGGAAGAACGACACGCGCGAGGCAAGTTCGATGTCATTCACGGCATAAATCTGTCCAGGCGCTAGGTCGGTTGGCGCATCTTCTATTTGGTAAAGGAAGCGTGGATCCATCAGCAGGCGGGCAATGGCGTACTGGATACCGGTTTCAAAACCTTCCAGCTTGTCGCCCCTGTCATAAAAAGCCATCAGTTCGTTGACCTCCGCCGCGTCGGCGGCCACCGGTTTGCGCCAGGCACGGGTCGCCAGGCTGGTGAGAATCTCGCGGGCACAAGGCTGGGCTGCTTCCAGGGTGCGCGGATAACAGCTGAAAATGGCACGGCGGCTGGGCGTGTCACCTGGACCACTGATGTCAAAGGGGCCATTGATCTTGATGTTGCTGACCGAACCCAACTTGAGGTAATTGTCAAAATAATCATCCGCCCCGATGCAGCGTTCAACATCCTGCAAGGCTGCCGCGATGGTGTGACTGCCGGCGCTGATCGGCAGCTGGAAATTACCGGGGTCTTCAACCTCCAGCAATTCGCCATCTATACTGACCACCAGCTTGTATCCCTGGGAGCAGTACAGGTTGCCACCGAAGAAGCCGCCAACGGAAACGCCGATGTTGAACTGGTAGCGGGCATCGAGTGGGAAATTATGCGTAGCCGCCAGGCCGTCACGGGTACCCAGAGGCAGCCCGTCAATGGTGCCGTTGCTGGCATCAAACACTTTCTCAGACGGAATGAGCGTCAGGTCACCCACCGCTTCGCGACTGATGCGCATGGCTGCACTGGCATAAGCATCGATCAATGTGGGGGACACACTGAGTAAATCAATATTGTTGTCAAACCCTTCCCCATCGGTCTCGGCCGGAATAACTGCCATGATATGGGAGGCGTCAAAATGCAGCAGGTCTCGAATCGCGTTCTGGTATTCCTGGCGGTTGAGCCTGGCCAGTCCTTCACTGCCCGGATCAGGGTTCAGGGCATACTCGGCATC
>Ga0181588_10000275_pt1 | contig 45320 bp, 45 predicted proteins | sample 071ome_26_FD_148607 | JGI IMG/M metagenome (GOLD analysis project Ga0181588, IMG submission 148607) | Coastal salt marsh microbial communities from the Groves Creek Marsh, Skidaway Island, Georgia - 071409BT metaG (spades assembly) | ecosystem: Environmental > Aquatic > Marine > Intertidal zone...
CCCCCACCGCGTCCTCGCCGTCGATGCCGAGCGGGAACGTCACCCCGACCTCGCGGGCGAACTCGCGGGCGCTGTCGGTGGTGTCGTCGATGGCGATCCCCACCACGCGGACGTCCGGATGGGAGCGGGCAAACGCCTCGACCGCGGGCATCTCCTCCCGGCACGGCCCGCACCACGAGGCCCACAGATTCACCACGGTCGGGCGCTCCGCCGGACTGCCGACCTCCAGCGATCCGCCGCCGGTGAGGCGCGGCACCCGCACGACGACCGGATCCGGGCGGTCGGCTGCGGCCTGGACCTCGGGCGCGGCCCCCGTCGTCGACGACCCGCACGCGGACATGCCGACGGCCGCCGCGGCGGCGGCCGCCACGGCGGCAGCGGGAATGATCCGGCGGGTAACCAGCACGCACCCGAGCCTAGCCGGGCGCGCGGACCGGGGCTGCCCTAGCGTGGGCCGGGTGCAGGCCGATGACGTCACCCATGCGATCCTCGTGGCAGACCGGCGTGCGGGCGACGGCATCCGCGCCGCCGTCGCGGGCGTTCCGGGTGGCCGTGACTGGGCCCGGCTCGCAGCCGATGCCATGGCCCCGGCGTTCCAGGGGCTCGCGCTCGCGCTCGTCCTGATCCCCGGCTCGCGGACGCTCGGCCTGCGCGCGGTCGCCGCCGGGGCGATTGCCGGCGCCCTGGCGAAGGTGGCGCGGGACGCGATCGACCGCCCGCGACCGGGGGCGCGCACCGAGGGCGGCTTCCCCAGTCGCCATGCCGCCTCGTCCGCGGCCATCGCGCTGGTGGTGGCCCGCGAGCGGCCGCTTGTCGGAGTGGCCGCGCACGCCGCGGCGGCAATCGGCATGGCGGCCCGGGTGGCCGCCGCTGATCACGACCCCCTGGACATCGTGGCCGGCGCCGGGCTCGGCGCGGCCGCGGGGCGCCTTATGCGGCGTCGGCGACGGCGACGGAGCGGAACTCGCCCGTGACCTGCTCGTCGGGTCGGCTGGCGGCGTCCGCGCCCATGTCGCGACGCAGATCAGCGTCAGCGCGCTCGATGAGGGATGACGGGCCCGTGTCGGCGATCGTCCACGCAGCGGCCCCGACCGCCACCGACCCCGCCGTCACCCGAAGGCCATCATGGTCGCGCACCGCCACGGACTCGAGGGCCGTCGCAAGGCGGTGTCCCAGGTCACGGGCGGCGTCCTCGCCCCCGGCGACCAGCGCCACGTAGCGCCCCGGGGCGTCCTCCATCACCAGGTCACCGCCGTGGGCCACGTGCGCCACGGCGTCCGCGCAGGCATCGAGCAGGCGCTGGAGCACGTCGTCGCCGTGCACGGCGCGAAGCGCGGGGACGCGCGGGATGACCGCGACCGCCGCGGCCACGGGGCTGCCCGTCTCCGCCGCCCGCCGGCAGTCGCGCTCGGCGATCACGTCGAACACCGCAGACGGCGCCATCGCCGGGCCCCTGGCGGCGCCGCGCGAGCGCCAGGAGGCCCCCAGGTCATCCGCCAGGCCCGCATGCGCCGCGCCCAGCGCGGCCACCACCACGATCGCGATGAACCCCATCGCGGCCTCGGCGGTGGCGACCTCACCCGACGATGCCGCGGCCAGCGCGATGGCGGACGCCAGCAGGGTGGCCATCAGGCCCGTTGCCCCCGCCAGGGGAGCCGCGAGGGCGGCGGGCACCGCCAGCAGCGGCCAGAGCCACCATGCCCCCATCGCCACGATCGGCACCACGGTGGCCACGAGCAGGGTGCCCAGCAGCACGAGGCGACGTTGCCGGTACCGCGCGGCCAGGGCGGCATCCCGTTCGACGTCATGGTCGGGTCGGCTCAGCACCGTGTGAGGCGTTGAACCGGAGCACTGTGCACCGGTTTGGGAAAACCTACGCGCCACCCCGGACGCGCCACGGTAGGCTCGGGCCATGAGTGCGATGGGCATCATCGGTGTGGGCACGATGGGGTGCGAGATCGCGCACGTCGCCGCGGTCGCGGGCATGGACGTCCTCATGTCCGATGCCGACGCCGAGCGCGCGGCGATGGGTCGCGACCGGGCACTCGCGCTGGGCGCCCGGCTGGTGGAACGCGGACGTCTGGCCGAGGCCGACGCGCGTGCCGCGGCGGGGCGCATCCATCCCGTGGCCTCCCTCGCCGATCTATCTGCCGTGGACGTGGTGATCGAGGCGGTGCCCGAGGACCTGGCGCTCAAGGTCGCCGTGCACCGGCAGCTCGACGAGGTGATCCGGCCCGACGCCCTGGTGGCCACGAACACCTCCGGGCTGTCGGTCACCGCACTGGCCGATGCCACGCGCTCCCCGGGGCGGATGCTCGGCCTGCACTTCTTCAACCCGGCCAGCGTGATGCCGCTGGTCGAGGTGATCGCCGGCGCGGCCACGACAGAGGACACCATCGCACGGGGCATCGCACTCGCCGGGGAACTGGGCAAGACCCCCGTGCGGGTGCGCGAGTGCCCCGGCTTCGTCGTGAACCGGGTGCTCGTGCGCGCCATGGCCGAGGCCTACCGGGCCGCGGCGGGGGCGCCCGTGGACCGCGAGGGCGCCGACCGTGCAGTCGTCGACGGCGGCCCCGCACCCATGGGCCCGTTCGCGCTCGGGGACCTCGTGGGCCTCGACGTGCTCGAGAGCATCCGCGGCGACCTGGAGGCGGCCTATGGGGACCGGTTCGCCGATGCCGGCACGCTGGCCCCCCTCGTCGCGGCCGGGCACCTGGGCCGCAAGTCCGGGAGCGGACTGCTGCCCGGGCACGCGGGTGGCGGGGCCGGTGCCGAGCCGGTCGTCGCCGCCGTGTACTACGCCGCCGCGCTCGACGAGGCGCGTCGCCTGGCCGACGAGGGCGTGGCCGGGCCGGACGACATCGACCTCGCCATGCGGCTGGGCGCGGGGTGGGCCGAGGGGCCCCTGGCCTCGGGATGACCCGCTAGATCATCACGGGCACAGCCCAGTCGGGATGGATCCCGAACCGCTGGGCCACCGGCGTGAGGACATCGCCCTCCAGCACCTCGATGTGCTCGAGCGAGACCTGCGACGGATGCGCGACCCCCGTGGACCGCGACAGGCGCGTGATGTCGCGGCGCATGGCGATGACGTACGACGCCGCGCGAGCGGACTTGAGGGTGGGGTCGATGCCCCGCTGGCGCCAGTGCGACTGCGTGGCCACGCCGCTGGGGCAGTGCCCCGTGTGACACCGCTGCGCCTGAATGCAGCCGATGGACAGCATGGCCTCGCGGCCCACGTTGATCATGTCGGCGCCCAGCGCGAACGCCATGATGGCCTCATCGGGAAGCCCAAGGCGCCCCGATCCGATCCATGTGACGTCGTGCTGGATGCCCCGCTCGGCGAAGGCGCGCAGCGCACGCGCCTGGGCGAGCCGGTATGGCAGCCCCACGTGATCCACGAACGACAGCGGGCCCGAGCCGGTCCCCCCCTCCCCGCCGTCGATGGTGATGAAGTCCACGCCACGCGTGCCCCGGTCCATGAGACGGGCCAGCTCACCCCAGAACGCGCTCTCCCCGACGGCCGACTTGATGCCCACGGGCACCCCGGTCGCCTCGGCGATCCGCTCCACGACGTCCAGCATGCCGTCGGCATCGGAGAACTCGGGGTTCACCGGCGGGCTGATGCAGGCAACTCCCGGCTCCACCCCGCGGATGCGGGCGATCTCGGGCGTCACCTTCGACGCCGGCAGCATCCCGCCCACGCCGGGCTTCGCGCCCTGGCTCAGCTTGAGTTCGATCGCCCTCACCGGGAACCGCTCCACGAGGTCCACGAGGCGTGGCAGGTCCAGGCGCCCCCGCGCATCGCGCGCCCCGTACCACCCGGTGCCGAACTGCAGCACCAGGTCGCCCCCGTGGTCGTGGTACGGGGTGATCCCGCCCTCGCCCGTCGTCTGCATGCACCCCGCCAGCGCGGCGCCCGCGTTCAGGGACTCGACCGCCCGGCCCGACAGGGCACCGAACGACATGCCGGAGATGTTGACCACCGACGAGGGCCGGAAGGCCCCCCGCCGCCCCCGCGGGCCACCGAGCACCTTTGCCGATGCCAGAGGCCAGTCGTCCGGGTCGCCCTCCGGGGGCGGCGGGGCCGGGAAGGCGGCGGGGCTGATGATCAGGTAGCCCGGGGACCGCTCGAATTCGGCGTCGGTGCCGAAGGAGAATCCGGCGTTCTGGCGCTTGCTGCTCGCATAGATCCACCGGCGTTCATTGCGGCTGAAGGGCCTCTCGTCATCGTTGCTCGTGACGATGTACTGGCGCAGCTCCGGGCCGAACGCCTCGAGCACGTAACGCAGGTGACCGACGACCGGGAATACGCGCAGGATCGAGTGCCTGCGCTGCAGGATGTCGTACAGCGCCACCAGCGCGATGAACGCGCCGATGCCGATCAGCACCCACCAGCCCGTCGCCATGGCCGCCCCCCCGGTCGTCGTGAGGACCCGATCGTGCCGCATGCCCCGGACGGGAGGCCCGCGAACGCCGCGATATCCTGCACCGGTGATCGACCACGCACCCCACCCGTCACTGGCCGGCCGTTCGGTGCTGAGCCTGATGAACCACCCCTCCGATGCGGTGCGCGAGGTACTGGACCTCGCCGCGGCGCTCAAGGCCGCGCCGCAGTGGCCCGCCACGCTGGCCGGCCGGAGCGTGGCCCTCATCTTCGAGCAGCCATCCACGCGCACGCGCGTGTCGTTCGAGGTGGGAATCGCGCGCCTCGGCGGGCACCCGGTGGTGCTGGCGGGACGCGACATGCAACTGGGGCGGGGCGAGTCGATCGAGGACACCGCCCGCGTGCTCTCGCGGTTCGTCGACGCCATCGTCATCCGGACCGTCGATCACCAGAAGGTGGCCGCCCTCGCCCGTCACGCGGACGTCCCTGTAATCAATGCCCTCACGCATGACCACCACCCATGCCAGGGGCTTGCGGACCTCATGACGATCCGTGAGCGGTTCGGCGACCCGGCCGGCCTGCGGGCGGCCTACGTCGGCGACGGCAACAACTGCTGCCATTCCCTCATGGTCGCGGGTGCCCACATGGGCATGGAGGTTGTGGCCGGCTGCCCCGAGGGCTACCTGCCCGATCCGGAGGTGGTGGCCCGGGCCGACGGGATCGCCCGCGCCCGCGGCGGTGGGGTATCGGTGGTGACCGACCCCGGCGACGCCGTTGCCGGCGCGCATGCGGTGTACACCGACGTGTGGGTGTCGATGGGGGACGAGGAGGAGGAGGCGGAGCGCCTGCGGGTATTCGCCCCGTACCGCGTGGACGAGGCCCTGATGGACCGCGCAGCCCCCGACGCCATCGCCCTGCATCCCCTGCCGGCCCACGACGGCCTGGAGATCACCCGCGCCGTCTACCACGGGCCGCGCTCCGCGGTGTGGGACGAGGCGGAGAACCGCCTGCACGTGCAGGCGGCGCTGCTCATGCACGTGCTGGGGTAGCCCGCACGCCATGGCGCGGATCCTGTCGGACGACCAACCGCGTGATCGCGCGCCGGTCCTCACCTATGCGCTCATGGGGGCGTGGGTGCTGCTGTGGGTGGTCCAGTCGCTGCGCCCCGACGACGGGAACATCGCGGATTCATCGCAGGCGCTCGCCTGCCGCTGGGGAATGGTGCCCGCGCACCTCACCGGCGACGCCGCCGCGGCGGCCGACCCCTGCGTGGTGCTGTCCGCGGAGAGGTCGCCGTGGATCGAGGCGGCCTCGGCGCAGTTCCTGCACGCGTCGTGGTGGCACCTTCTCGGCAACCTGCTGTTCCTCTGGGTCTTCGGTCCCTCCGTGGAGCAGCGCCTGGGGCGCGTGCGGTTCCTGCCCGTGGTCATCGCCTGCGGGTACGGGGCCTTCCTGCTCGAGGCCGTGGCCGACGCCGGATCCACGCAGCCGGTGGTGGGCGGCTCGGGCATCGTCGCGGCGGTCCTCGGCGCGTACCTCGTGCTGTTCCCCCGCGCCCGCCTGCACCTGGTCGCCGGACGGGGCCGCACCGGGGCGGGGCTCCCGGCCTGGATACCCATCGCCGCGTGGATCGGCCTCGAGACCGCATACGCGGTTGCAGGCGCGGGGTCGGGCACGGCCCACTGGGTCCACGTGGCCGGGTTCGCACTGGGCGCGCTCGTCGCGCTGCCCGCGTCCGCCGGGCGGGGCACGCCGCGCCCCGCGCGGACAGATGCGGGGCAACCCACCTGGGTGCGCGTGGCCGTGGCCCGGAACCAGCCCGAGGCCGAGATGATCCAGGGCATCCTCGCCGATGCCGGGATACCCGCCTACGTGCGGCGCATGGCCGGCTTCGACGTGCCCGACTTCCTGGCGGGCGGGCCCAGGGACGTCATGGTCCCCGAGGGACGCGCCCTGGAGGCGCATGCGGTGATCGACCCGCTGGACCCCGGGCCCGGGGACGCCGCCTAGCGGCCGAGCACGATGGGCGACCGCCGTACGGGGCGACTGCGGGCCGCGCGGACGCCCAGGGCGACCAGCGCGCTGCCCACCACCAGGCACGCCACCAAGGCGATCCACCACCGGCCGAGGATCGCGACCGTCGCCGTCGACACCACGTCCCCGGGATTGCCCGCCTCCACGAATGAGGCCGCCACCGGCGGCACCGCCAGGCGCATCGCCAGCGGGAACAGCGCGGTCACCATCACGGCCGCACCCACCGCACGCAGCATGCGTGGCCGGTTCGCGCCGGCCCACAGGCCGATGGCGCCAAGGGCGACTGCGCCCAGCAGCAGCCACAGGGGCAGCCACCGCAGCATGTCGGCGGCACCCGCGATGGTGCCGGCCGCGCTCGGCAGGTCCCGCGGCTGCACCGTCACCACGAGGTCCTCATCCGGTGGGATGGCGGACACCAGGTCGGGGTTCACCTGGCGCACCCTCTCCTCGGCAATCGGCCGGAGGGCGGAGAAGTCGATCGTGACCGGTCCGGACGGGTCGGCCTCGAACGCGCGCCGTGCCTGCCCGACCGCAGGGGCGATCAGTTCCGGGAAGTCCGCGCCGAGGATGACGTCCTCCACCTGCGCGCGCACGATCTCGCGGGATGACGGCGTGAGGGACACACCGCGTCCGGCCGCGTACTCATCGACCACCCGCGCCAGGGCGTCGGTCACTGCCTGGGCTCCCGGCGGGCTCTGCACGGTCTCGATCGTCACGTCGGCGAACCCGGTGTCCGTGGTGACCCGCCCCGCGGTCGTCCAGACGATGACCGCCGCCAACCATGCGAGCACGCACAGTGCCGCGGCGACCACCCCGAGCGCCCTCATGGGGCCGGCGGGATGTCGGGGTGGTGACGCATTCCCGGGAACCAGACCAGCCGGGCCATCGGGTGTCAAGTTCTCCGGCGCATGGGGCACACTGGGCGCATGAACCGCTGTGCCTCCGCCCTGGTCGCGCTGCCGGATGCCGCGGAGGCGGCCCGCCACGCCGTCGCGCAGGTGGAGGCGGCGCTCGGGGGCGAATCCCCCGACCTCGCGGTGCTGTTCGCCACGCCCGACCTCATGGCGAACGCGCGCGGCATCGCCGCGATCATCACCGCGGGCATCCGCCCGGGCGCGCTCATCGGCTGCACCGGGGAGGCCATCGCGGGAACGGGTGGCAGGGCGGACCGGGCCCCCGCCCTCGCCCTCTGGGCCGCCGTGCTCGGCACCCGGGCACCGGAGCCCTTCGCCCTGCGACCGGGAGAGGGCCCGGACGGCCAGCCGGTGCTGACGGGATGGCCCCCGCACCTCGACCCCGCGGCGCCGGGGCCGCTCGCCTCCGGCGACCCCATCCTCCTGCTGGCCGACCCGTTCTCGTTCCCGCCCGGGACACTTGCGGGGCACGACGGGCAGGCGGCCCCGCGGACCGTGGTCGGTGGACTGGCATCGGGTGGACGGCGTGCGGGCGACCACCGCCTGGTGATCGGCGAGGAGGTCCTCACCGCGGGCGCCGTGGGAGTGGCCGTGCCCGGCATGCGCGCCGTGGTGTCCCAGGGATGCCGGCCGGTGGGACCGGAGATGACCATCACCGGATGCAGGGGGCCCGTGATCACCCACCTGGCGGGAAAACCCGCGCTCGAGCGCATCCGCGAGGTGGTCGCCGGGCTTCCCGGCGACGAGCGGGCCCTCGTGGGCCCAGGGGTGCTCATCGGGCTGGCGCTCGGCACCGACGCCCCCATGCTCGCGCCCGGCGACTTCCTGGTGCGGGGCGTCGCCGCGGTCGACGAGGCCACGGGCGCAATCGCGGTGGGCGAGCACCCCCGCCTGGGCCAGGTGGTGCAGGTGCAGGTACGCGATGCGGCCTCGGCCGACGCCGACCTGCAGCGGGCGCTCTCCGGAGCGCCCGCCTCCGCGGCGGGCGGCGCACTGCTGTTCACGTGCACCGGCCGGGCGGCGCCCCCCTCCGGCACGCCCCACCACGACGCACTGGCCGTGCACGATGCGCTCGGCGGTGTCCCGCTGGCGGGAATCGCGTGCAACGGCGAGATCGGCCCGGTGGGCGGCGAGTCGTACCTGCACGCGCACACCGCCACGGTCGCCGTGTTCACGCGCGATTGACGAGCATCAATTGCATTCTTCGTTACATGAATTGACATAAGTCAATTGCATGTGACATAAGGGCATGAATCAACGTGGAGTGATGCAGTGATGAACCAGGACGACACCGGGGTGGCCCCCGCGACGGGCGTGACCGAACCCGCGACGGGGGGCGCGCCGGAGCCCACCCCCCGCGGCGGCGTGGCCGAGGCGATCTTCGCCGAGGTCGAGCAGATGACCGCGGGCGGGGCGATGTCGAAGAGCGACGCGTTCGAGGACATCTCGCGGCGCACGGGGCGCCGGGCGGGCACGGTTGCGGCGAACTACTACCGCATCGCCCGCAAGCGGGGCGTCGCCCTGCAGCCGCGCGGACGGCGCGGCACCGCGCGCGCGCAGGCCACCTCCGGCACCGGGACGGTGGCCGATGCCCTCGCCGCTGCGGAAAGGGCCGTCGCCGACCTGGCCGCGGCCGTGCGCGCGCAGCAGGATGAACTCACCCGGCTGCGCGAGCAGGCCGAGCAGTTCGCGAAGCTCCGGGAGATCATCGCCCGCAACGCCTAGCGGGCATCAGTCCATGCGGACGGGGCGCTTGTCGCCGGAGCCCCCGCGCAGGATCGCGGGGACCTCATCGAGGGTCACCTCATCACCGAGGAGATCCGCGAAGGGCGCCCCGCCCGCGTGCAGCAGTTCCAGTGCGCCCCGCACGGCGACGGGGGTGTGGTGGTAGGTACCGCGCACGGACAGCTCACCGTAGTGCAGGGGGAACGTGGGGAGCGTGACGGTGGTGCCGGGCGCGCACCCGCCGTACAGGAGCACCTCCCCCCCGGGCCGGGCGAGTGCCACCGCGGCCTCCCATGCATCGGGCCGCCCGACGGCCTCCACCACCGCATCGGGTCCGCGCCCGCCGCCGTGCGCATCCCGCACCGCGGCGAGGGTCGCCGGGTCGCGCGGGGCCTCCATGGCGGCCACGGCGCCGAACCGGAGCGCGCGATCCCGGCGGGAGGGGTGCGGGTCGCACAGGGTCACCCGGCAGCCGCGGCCGGCCAGCAGACCCGTGATGAGGGTGCCCTGCACCCCGCCGCCCAGCACCACGACCTCGTCCCCGGCACCGGCCTCCACGCGCTCCGTGCCGCGCACTGCGCAGGCCAGGGGTTCGACCATGGCCGCGAGATCGGGGCGCAGTCCGTCGGGTAGCGGAAGCATGTTGCGGGCGGCGATGCGCGCGGGCACTCGCAGGTACTCCGCGTAGGCGCCCGACAGGTAGGTGATGTCCTCGCACAGCGACGGACGCCCGCGCAGGCACGGCGGACAGGCACCGCAGGGCGCGGAGTTGGCCACGACGACCGCATCGCCCTCGCGCACGGATGGCGCCCCGGGCCCCACGGCGGCAACCACCCCGCAGGCCTCGTGCCCGAAGGGCGCGGGCGGCGCGGGAAGGGCCGGGTGGGTCCCCTGCCGGAGCATCTTGGCGTCCGTCGCGCACGTGAGCGCCCGGGTCACCCGGAGCACCACCTCGCCCGGGCCCGGCACGGGCACCGGGACCTCCTCGAGGCGGACGTCGTCGGGACCATGGAGCACCAGGGCGCGCATGGCGGGCGACGGTACCAGCCGGGTAGCCTGCGGCCCGATGAGCGAGACCGCCGCGCAGAGCGTCCATGCCCGGTATCCGGAGCACCTGAGGCAGCAGGTGGACGAGTACCTGGCCGGCCTCTGGTTCACCGTGGACGATCCGCACGAGTCGGCCGAGGCGGAGGGCACCGGGGGGCTCGTCGAGGCGATGCGCTATTCGCTGCTCGCGGGTGGTAAGCGCATCCGGCCGGTGCTCGCGCTCGCCACGGCGGAGTCGCTCGGGTGCGACCCGCGCGCGCTCATGCCCGCCGCCGCGGCCATCGAGCTGGTGCACACCTACTCGCTCATCCATGACGACCTTCCGGCCATGGACGACGATGATCTGCGGCGGGGCATGCCGACCTGCCACGTGGTGTACGGCGAGGACGTCGCGATCCTCGCGGGTGATGCGCTGTTCGCGGAGGCGGTCCGGCTCGTGTGCGAGGAGCAGGCGGGCGGCCCGGCCGTGCAGGCCGGGATCCTCCGGGAGATCAGCCGGGCCACCGGGGTCGCCGGGATGGTGGGAGGCCAGTACCTCGACCTGAAGGGCGCGGGCGCGGGTGGTGCCGGCCCCCTGGCCGCGATGCACGCCCTGAAGACCGGTCGGCTCATGGCGGTGTCGGTGCATGTGGCGCTGGTACTGGCGCCACCGCCTCCGGAGCAGGAGCGCATCTACCGCGCATTCGCGCGCGAACTGGGCCTGCTCTTCCAGATCGTGGACGACATCCTCGACGTCGCGGGCTCCGAGGAGGAGCTCGGCAAGGCCGTGGGCGCGGATGAGCGCATGGGCAAGGTCACCTACACGAGCCTTCACGGCATGGAGCGGGCCCGGGCGCTCGCGGCCGAATCACATGCACGCGCCCGGGCATTGCTGTCCGACCTCGACGGCCCGGTGGACGACCTGGCCGCCATCACCGACACGGCATTCGCGCGGCAGAACTGACGGGGCGGGCGGGCGGCGGCGCGCCGGTGCGTGGGTTACGGTTTGGTCCCGCAGGTCCGGATGCAGATGAGGAGGAACCGGTGGCAAAGCGCCCGCTCTCGCTCGAGCTCGGCATGGCGACGTACATCGCGAAGAAGAAGCTGCTGGAGCGCAAGGAGCGCTTCCCCTTCACCCTGATGCTCGAGCCCCTCGAGCTCTGCAACCTCGCCTGCACCGGATGCGGGCGTATCCAGGAGTACAAGGACGTCTTCCACAAGCGGCTGAGCGTGGAGGAGTGCCTGAGCGTGGCCGAGGAATGCGGCGCCCCGATCGTGAACATCCCGGGAGGCGAGCCGCTGATCCACAAGCAGATCGACGAGATCGTGCACGGCATCATCGACCAGGGGCGCTTCGTGTACCTCTGCACCAACGGCATCCTGATGAACCGCGCATTCGGGCGCATCGAGCCGTCGAAGCGCTTCGCGTTCGTCGTGCACATCGATGGCATGGAGTCCGTGCACGACCATGCCGTCGACCGCCGCGGGGTCTTCACCAAGGCGACGGGGCACATGCGCGAGGCCATCGAGCGCGGCTACCGCGTGTGCACGAACACCACCATCTTCCGGGGCACGCCGGCCGAGGAGTACGTGGAGCTGTTCCAGTACCTGAAGGACATGGGCGTGGAGGGATGCATCACCTCGCCGGGCTACGACTACCAGTCGGTCACCCACGACCGCGAGCAGTTCCTCGCGCGCACCGAGGCCCAGGAGCTCTACACCGAGGTCCACCGGCGGTGCGAGGGCCTCGACATCCCCTTCTACAACAACCCTCTCTTCCACGAGTTCCTGCAGGGCAAGCGCGAGTACCGCTGCTCCGCCTGGAGCATGCCCACCTACACCGTCGAGGGCTGGCGCTCGCCGTGCTACCTGCTGGCAGACCGCCACGTGGAGAGCATGCGCGAGCTGTTCGAGGGAACCGACTGGGAGCGGTATGGCACCGACCGCGACCCCCGGTGCGCGAACTGCCTCATGCATTGCGGCTACGAGGCCACGACCATCCTCGACGCCATGTCGCGCCCCAAGGACCTGCTCACGCTCGCGCGCGGGTGAGCGGGGGCGGCACGGACCGATGCGCCGCGCCGTGGTCGCGCTGATGTGCGCCGTGCCCGCCGAGGAGCGGATGCTGCGGCGCTTCGCGGGCCCGGGGGTGCGGGTGATCGCGACGGGAATGGGATCCGCACCCGCTGAGCTCCGCGCCCGGCAGGTGATCGACGAAGGCGCCACGGCGCTCATCTCGGTGGGCTTCTGCGGCGCCCTCGACCCCGGCCTGCCGCGTGGTGGCGTGGTGATCCCGGCCATCGTGCGGGATGCGCGGACCGGGGAGGCCTGGCCGTGCGACCCCGCGCTCGCGGGGGGTGCGGGCACGCCGCAGGGGGCACTCGTGACGGCGCAGGCCCTCACGGGCACGCGCGCGGCGCGCCGGCGCCTCGACGGGATCGCCGTCGACCTCGAGAGCGCTGGCACGGCCCGGGCATGCGCGGTCGCGGGCATCCCCTTCGCCGCCATCCGGGCGGTCACGGACCGCGCGGATGACGACCTGCCCGACATGGAGGGCGTGGTCGCGCCGGATGGCAGCGTGCATCCGGCGCGCGTGATCGGTCGCCTGGCATCACGACCGGGCGACATCGCGGCGTGGGTCCGGCTGGCCCGGGGCGCCCGCGCGGCCCGGCGCGGGCTGGTGCCGGCGGTCGCGTCGGCCCTGGCGGGCGCGGCCTGATGCGGGCGCTCGTCACCGGGGCCACCGGGTTCATCGGCGCGCACGTGGCCCGGCACCTGCGGGATGCCGGGCACGAGGTGCAGGGGCTCGTGCGGCCCGGCGGCACGTCGGCAGATGCGCTGCCCGGCGGGGTGAGCCCCGTCATCGGCGATGTCCGCGATGCCGACGCCGTTGCCCGCGCCGCGCAGGGGGTGGACGCCATCTTCCACGCCGCGGCGCTGTACTCCCTGAGCAGGCGCCGCGCGGCGGCCGTCCGGAGCGTGAACGTGGACGGCACCCGGGTGGTGATCGACGTCGCCCGTGCGTCCGGGGCGCGCCTCGTGCATACGTCGTCGGTCGCGACGATCGGAATCCCCGGGGATGGCACCCATGGCGACGAGGAGACGCCGCAACCGCTTTCGCAGGTGATCGGCGCCTACAAGGCGTCGAAGGTCGAGGCCGAGGGCCTGGTGCGCCGCGCGGTCGGCACGGGGCTGCAGGCGTTCATCGTCAACCCCACGGCACCGATCGGCCCGGGCGACCATCACCCCACGCCGACGGGCCGGCTGGTGCGCGACGCGCTCGACGGGGACATGCCGGCGTTCGTCGACACCGGGCTGAACCTGGTGGACGTGCGCGATGTTGCGGCGGGCCACCTGCTCGCGCTCGAGCGCGGGGTCGCGGGACGGAGGTACATCCTCGGCCATGCGTGGGGCAACCTGACCATGCAGGAGATCCTCGCGATGGTGCACCGCGCCGGTGGCCCCCCCGCCCCCACCCGTCGCATCCCCCACTCTGTTGCGATCGTCGCCGCGGCCGCCGATGAGATCGTCGAGGGGCGACTGCTCCGGCGCGAGCCGCGCGCGCCGCTGGACGGCGCCCTGCTGGCGCGCAAGCGCATGTTCTTCTCGCCCCAGCGCGCGATTCGCGAGATCGGGCTGCCCCAGTCGGACCTGGCATCCGCCATGGAGGCCGCCGTGGCGTGGTTCCGCGCCCATGCCCCCGCGCGCCGGGCGGCCACCGCATGACGAGCGCCACGGGCACCGACCTGCATGCCGCCGCGCGGACGGCCGCCGTGCGCGGCGCCGCCCACCTGAGGGATCTGCAGGATCCCGAGGGCTTCTGGTGGGGCGAGCTCGAGTCGAATGCATCGATCACGGCCGAGCAACTGTTCCTGCTGGAGGCCCTGGGCCTGGCGTCAGCGGATGACCGCCGCGAGATCGCCGCCGAGTTGCTCGCGACCCAGTCCGATGATGGCGGATGGCCCGTGTGGTTCGGCGGCGAGGGCGACCTGAGCGTCACCGTCGAGGCCTGGTACGCCCTGCGGCTGGCCGGGGTGCCCGCCGATGCCGAGCCCATGCGGCGCGCCCGGGACCGCATCCTCGCCCTCGGCGGCGCGAACAAGGCGCGCTTCTTCACGCGGCTCTGGCTGGCCGTGCTCGGCAAGTACCCATGGGAGGCGTTGCCCGCTGCTCCGCCCGAACTGATGCTGCTGCCTCCCCGTGCACCGCTGTCGGTGTACCGGTTCGCCTCGTGGGCGCGCGGGACGTTCGTTCCGATGCTCGTGGTGCTGTCGCGCAACCCGACGTTCCCCCAGCAGCCCTCGGTAGAGGAGATCTTCGCGGAGGCCCCGGGGAGCGTCGTGGGACCCTCGCCGCGCAGCCCGGGAAGGCTGACCCACCTGATGGGTCGGCTGATGCCCCTGGCGCGCCTCTACAACCGCCACCCCATCGGCGCCATACGGCGCGCGTCGGAGCGTCGGATCAGGGCGTGGATCCTCGACCGCCAGGAGGTGGACGGCTCGTGGGCCGGCATCCAGCCTCCATGGGTGTATTCGATCATCGCGCTCCACGTGATGGGAATGCCGCTGGACCACCCGGTGATCGTCCGCGCCCTCGACGGCTTCTCCACGTTCGCCCTGCGCCGGGAGGGACGCCTGCGCATCCAGTCGTGCATCTCGCCGGTGTGGGACACCTGCCTCGCGGCCATCGCGCTCCACGACTCCGGGACGGCGGACGACGACGATGCGGTGGAGAGGGCGCGGGCGTGGCTGATGGCGCGCGAGATCACCCGCGAGGGCGACTGGCGCCGGATCCCGCGGCGCGGGGAGGCCGGTGGCTGGGCCTTCGAGTTCCACAACGAGTGGTATCCGGATACCGACGACACCGCCGAGGTCCTCATCTCGCTCATCCGGTCCGGGGTGTCGCGCGATGACGGCGCGATCCGGCGCGGCGTGGACTGGCTGCTCGCGATGCAGTGCGCGGGCGGCGGATGGGGGGCATTCGACGTGGACAACACCAGCTCCCTCGTCGGGCAGTTCCCGGTGTGCGACTTCGGCGAGGTGATCGACCCGCCCACGGAGGACGTGACCGCCCATGTGCTGGAGGCGCTCATGGCATGCGGCGTGCCGCCCGGCCACCCCGCGGTGCGCGCGGGCGTGGCATACCTGCGTGCCGCGCAGCGCGACGACGGGTCGTGGTGGGGCCGCTGGGGCGTCAACCACGTGTATGGCACGGGCGCGGTGCTCCCCGCACTCGCGGCGTGCGGGGTGGACATGTCCGAGCCCTGGGTGCGGCGGGCCGTGGACTGGCTGGCGGCGCGCCAGAACGCCGATGGCGGCTGGGGCGAGGACATCGAGAGCTACCGCGATCCCTCGCTCGCCGGAGTGGGGCCCTCGACCGCGTCGCAGACCGCATGGGCCCTGATCGGGCTGATGGCCGCCGACCGCGGCAACCCGGCGATCGACCCGGGCGTCGGGTGGCTGGTGCGCGAGCAGCAGGATGACGGCGGATGGCACGAGGATGCCTTCACGGGCACCGGCTTCCCGCTCGACTTCATGATCAAGTACCACTACTACCGCCTGTACTTCCCGGTGATGGCCCTCGGCCGGTACGCGGAATGACCGCCGGCGCACGGCACGTGGCCGCGGAGGAGATCGCCCGCGGCCACGACGAGAACTTCCCGGTGGCGTTCCTGCTTGCACCGGGCGACGTGCGCGCCGACATGCGCGCGATCTACGCGTACTGCCGGGTGACCGACGACATCGGTGATGCCGGCGAGGCCACCCCCTCCGAACGCCTCATTGCCCTGGATGCATGGGAGCGCGACCTGGCCGGGGCGCTGGAGGAGCAGGCGGATGACCCGGTGCTCCTTGCCGTTGCCGATGTCATCCGGCGCCGCAATCTGGACGTGGAGCCGTTCACGCGGCTGATCGAGGCCAACCGCATGGACCAGCGGGTGTCCAGGTGGCAGGGCCACGACGACCTCCTGGACTACTGCGCCTACTCGGCCATGCCCGTCGGCCGGATGGTGCTCGGGGTGCTCGGCATCACCGACCCCGACCGCGTCGCGCTGTCGGATGCCACGTGCGCCGGGCTGCAGCTGGTGAACTTCTGGCAGGACATCCGCCGCGACCTCGAGGAGCGCGACCGCGTCTACCTGCCGCGCGAGGACATGGACCTGCTCGGGGTGGGCGTGGACGACCTGCGGGCGGATGCGGCATCGCCGGCGCTGTGCGAGCTCATCCGCTGGGAGGTGGGACGCGCCCGGGCGCTGCTGGCCCGGGGAGCGCTGCTGCAGGGGATGGTGCCCCGACGGGTGCGGCTGGACATCGGCATGTTCACCGCCGGGGGCCTGTGGGTGTGCGACTCCATCGCGCGCCAGGGCTTCGACACGATCGCGGCGCGGCCCGCGCCCGGTGCCCGCGGACGGGCGCGCATGGCAGCGGGTGTCGCATGGCGGATGCTGCCGGGGAGACGGCCGTGACAGTGGACGATGCCTACGACGCATGCACGCGCATCACCCGGCAGGAGGCGCGCAACTTCTACTTCGGATTCATCCTCCTGCCGCGCGAGCGACGCCGCGGAATCCATGCCCTGTACGCGTTCAGCCGCCTGTGCGACGACTCCGTCGATGGCGCCGACGATCCCGCCGCCAAGGCGGCGGCCGTCCGCGCGCGGCGTGAGGACGTCGACCGCGTCTACGGGGGCGCCGTCCCGGCGGACGACCCGGTGCTCGTGGCGCTGGCCGACGCCGTGCGGCGGTTCGGGATTCCCCGCGGCCCCATGGACGCACTGGTGGACGGCGTGGAGATGGACCTCACGACCGACCGCTACGCGGACTGGCCGGCCCTCGAGGCCTACTGCGACCGGGTGGCGGGTGCGGTGGGGGTGCTGTCGCTGCACGTGTTCGGGTTCCGGGACCCCTCTGCCGTCGGCCACGCAGAGGACCTCGGCGTGGCCATGCAGGTGGTCAACATCATGCGCGACGTGCAGGAGGACGCCGGGCGTGACCGCATCTACCTGCCCGCCGACGAGATGGCCCGGTTCGGGGTGACCGACGGCGACATCCTCGCGGGCCGGATGACGCCGGGCATGCGGGACCTGATGGCCCTGCAAGCCGGGCGGGCACGGCGGTACTTCACCGGCGGCCACATGCTGCTGCCCCTTCTCGACCTGCGGGCCCGCATGTGCGTGCAGATGCTGGCGGCGCTGTACGAGGACATCCTCGCGCGCATCGCGGAGCGCGGGTTCGACTACACGCGCGGCCGCGTCTCGCTGCCGGGGCGTCGCAAGGCGGTGCTGATGCTGCGGTCGATCGCCCGGGCGATCGCGACGAGGCCACGGTGAGCATGCGCGGGGCGCGCGTGGTGGTGGTGGGCGGCGGGCTCGCCGGCATCTCCGCCGCCGTGGAGGCGGCCGGACGGGGCGCGCGGGTGACCCTGCTGGAGCGCCGGCCGTTCCTCGGTGGCAAGGCGTTCTCCTTCACCGACCCCCGCACCGGCGAGGAGATCGACAACGGGCAGCACGTGCACCTGGGCTGCTGCACCGCATACACCGCATTGCTCGGGCGCCTCGGGTCGCTGGGCCTCACGGCCATGCAGCCGATGCTCCGGGTGGACGTGCGCGACCGCGCGGGCGCCCGTGGGGTGCTCGCGGCCCGGAGGCTGCCCGCCCCCCTCCACATGGGGCCGTCGTTCGCCGCGTACGGGCTGCTGACCCGCCGGGAGCGTGCACGTGCGCTCCGGGCGCTGGGCGCGATCGCCGCGCTCGGGCCCACCGGGCGCGCCCGGCTGGATGACGTCGCCTTCGGGGAATGGCTGCGCGCGCACGGCCAGGGCGATGCGGCGATCGAGCGCTTCTGGGACCTGGTGATCCTGCCCACCTGCAATGAGCGGTCGGACCGCACATCCGCGGCGCTCGCGATGTTCGTGATCACCGAGGGCCTCATGCGCACCCCCCGGGGCGCCGCCATCGGCTGGTCGCTCGTGGGGCTCTCGCGCCTGGTGGACGGTCCCGCCCGGCGCCACCTGCAGCGCGCCGGCGGCACGGTGCGCACGGGGCGCGGAGCCGCCGCGGCCGATGCGACCGGCGTGACGCTGGACGGGGGCGAGCACGTGGCGGCGGACGCCGTGGTGCTGGCGCTGCCTCCGGCACGCGCACGATCCGTGTGTCCCGCAGCCGTGCCGCGCGACCCGGGCCTTGGGGAGTCCCCGATCGTCAACGTCCACCTGTGGTTCGACCGGCCCGTGCTCGATGTCCCCGTGCTCGCCGTGGTGGACAGCCCCGTCCAGTGGATGTTCGACCGCACGGGCATCACCGGCCGTGGCGCACCCGGGCAGCACGTGGACCTCAGCATCTCCGCCGCCCGCGACGAGATGCCGGTGCCGCGCGCGGACCTGGCCGCGTCGATGGACGCCGAGGTGCGGGCCCTCCTGCCCGCGGCCCGCGACGCGCGCCTCGACGCCTGGGCGGTGACCAAGGATCCACGCGCCACGTTCGCGCCCGCGCCCGGGCAGGCGTCCCGGCGGCCGGGTGCGCGCACGCCCGTGCCCGGCATTGCGCTCGCGGGCACGTGGACGGCCACCGGATGGCCCGCGACGATGGAGGGCGCGGTGCGCAGCGGCATCGCCGCGGTGCGGGAGCTGGCCACCCAGATGGGGCCCCGGACGGCGTGATGCGCGCCCTCGGCCACCTGCGGCGGTTCCTCGGACGCCGCCACGGGCGGGCCGCCGAGGTGGCGATGGGGGTCGGCGGCCTGGTGGCGTACAACCTGGTCCGCGCCCGCCACCTGGCCGACCGGGACGTGGCGATCGCCAACGCCCGGCGCATCGCCGCCGCCGAACGCCGAGCCGGCGTGCTCGTGGAGCCCGCGATCCAGCGGGCCCTGGTGCGCGGCCCGCTGTCGCGCACGCTCCTGGGCGCCGCCTACATCGTGAGCCAGGTCGTCGCGCTGCCGATCGCGCTCCGGACCGCCCACACCCGGCGCTATCCGGCGTACCCGGCGCTCCGCACCATGGCGCTGCTGTCGTGGGCCGCAGGCGTCGCGTGGTACGCACGGCGCCCGGTGGCCCCCCCGCGCATGCTCCCCGAACTCGGCATCGCCGACTCGGTATCGGAGGGCTTCCTCCCGATGGACAGCCGCCTGGTGCGATCGCTGTACAACCCCTACGCCGCGATGCCGTCGCTGCACGTGGGAATGGCCCCGGTGGTCGCGTGGACGATGTGGGCGAGCACGACCAACCCGGCGGTGCGGATCGCCGCTCTGTCCTATCCTCCCGCCGTCGCGGCGACGGTCGTGGCGACCGGGCAGCACTTCCTCGCGGACATCGCAGGGGGCATCGCGGTTGTCCTTCCGGCATGGGCCGTCGCCCGGCGCATCACCCGTGCAGGGCGCACCAACGGCGGAACGACCTGAGGTGCCGCCGCCAGTACCAGCGGACGAGCGGACGCATGACCGGCACAAGCAACCCGTCGAACACCTCATCCGACTCCACGCGGCATCCATCCGGGTGCGGGAGGAACCGGAAGACGTGCACGCCCGAGGTGCCGATGCCGCGACCGCGCCACGCCACCTCGCTCGGCGCGTCCACGCGCACGACCGTGCAGTCGAAGGTGAACGGCCGGTGACCGTTGCGCACCACGTGCCCGGCGACCCAGCCGGCATCGCCGACCCAGCCGGAATCCGCCGAGCCGAGCCAGTCCCAGCGTGACCAGTCCGCGACCTCCGCGAAGAGCGCCCAGGCCCGATCGGGGGGGACGGGCACGGTCAGGCTCCCGATCCAGCGAACGCGACGACGCACGCCATGACCCTAGCGGCGGCGGACGCCGCAGCGCACCCCCGGGCCGGCGCATGCGGATGATCGCGCTGGGAACCGGAGCGGTGCTCCTCCTGGTCATCGTCGTGCTCATCGCCGGTGGTGGCGGCGGCGGGGCGCCCGGGACCACCGTCGCCGGCATCGACATGTCCGGTGATCCCGCCGAGGTGCGCAACGATGTGCAGGCCCGGGCGGACGCGCTGCTGCGGCGCGAGGTCCGGCTGACCGCCGGGGGCGGCACGGTGGCCACCGTGCGGCCCGCAGACCTCGGCGCAACGGTCGACGTGGACGCCACCGTCCGTGCCGCGGGCGAGGCGTCGCCGGGCCGCGTGGTGCGTGGCATCAAGGCGCTCACCGGCCGGGACCCGAACGAGGTGCCCCTGGCCGTGTCCTACCCGAAGGGCGCGCTCGCGGCGTGGACCGCCGAGATCGCGGCGCGGGTCGATCGCGACGAGCGGAACGCCGCGGTCACCGTGGCCGGCACGACCTTCACCGTCACGCCCGCCGAGGGCGGCCGGATGCTGGAGCGCCGCGTCCTGCAGGAGCGCATGGGGGGCGACCTGGCGTCGCTGCCGGCTGAGGTGCCGATACCGCTGCGCGACACCCGGCCCGCGCTCGGCACGGCCGAGGCCAAGCAGCAGGTGGCCGAGGCAGGCACGATCCTGCGCCGTGGCGGCGCGGTGGTGGTGGACGGCATGCCGGCCACCCTGGCCCCGAAGGACATCGCCGCCGCGATGCGGTTCACCCCCGAGGGGCTGCGCATCGCCGCGTCCGCCCTGCGTCGGCCGCTCCTCGCCGCCTACCCGAAGGGCTCGGTGCAACCGCGCCCGGCACGGTTCGACATCCGCGGCACGCGCGCGGTGCTGGTGCCGTCGAGGGACGGCCGCCTGGTGGACGCCCGCCGGGTGGCGGACGGCCTGGCCGGGGAGGACCGCCCGGTGGAATCGACGTTCACTGCGGTGACCCCCGTGTTCACCACGAAGAAGGCCCGCGCGCTCGGCATCAGGGAGGAGGTCGGGTCGTTCACCACGCCCTACGACGCCGGGCAGCCGCGGGTGACGAACATCCGCAAGGCCTCCGAGATCCTGAACGGCACGATCATCCCGGCCGGCGGCACCCTCTCGCTCAACAAGGTGCTGGGCAAGCGCACGACCGACCGGGGGTTCGTGGCAGCGCCCATGGTGGCGGACGGACTGCTGGTGGACTCCGTGGGCGGCGGGGTGTCGCAGCTCGCCACCACGCTCTTCAACGCGGCGTTCTTCTCGGGCTTCGCGCTGAACGAGCACACCGCCCATCAGCTGTACTTCGACCGCTACCCGGTGGGCCGGGAGGCCACCATCTCCTGGCCGTCACCCGATCTGAGGGTGACCAACAACTGGAAGGCGGCGGCCCTGGTGCGGGTGTTCAACGGGTCCAGCGGGGTAACGGTGGCCATCTACTCCACCTCCTTCGACCGCAAGGTGGAGACCGAGACCAGCGAGCGCTTCGACCTGACCGAGCCCAAGGAGCGGCGGGTCACCGCCGAGTGGGTGGACGAGGGGCAGGAGGTCCTCAAGAGCGAGGGCTCGCAGGGCTTCAGCGTGCGGGTGACCCGCAAGGTGTTCGAGGGGTCGCGCCTGAAGGAGGAAGACGACTTCACCACCAACTACCTCGCCCCGCCGAAGGTCATCCTGGTGCCGGAGGGCACGCCCGGCGCCGAGACGCCGTACGCGCCGGAATAGCCGCTAGTCCAGGTCGCCGCGCCGGCGCTGCACCTCGTCCACCCCGTGGTCGTCGGGCAGGCCCAGCGCGCGGTTGATCGCCTGCAGCGGCGTGATGCCCTGCTCGGCGGCGTTGGCCCCCACACGGGCGGCCGGGGAGACCTCGTCGGGCACCGACGCCTCCACCCGCCGCGCCTCCAGGCGCTGCGCCCACGGCTCCGCGATCACCGGCCAGCGCCCGAGCGCGGCGGCATGCCGCGCGTCACGACCCGCTGCCCCCGTCGGCGCCCCGCGGCCCGGCGTGTACTCCGCCATCCTCACGACCCCCGCGGGGGCCTGCGTACACTCATGGGCGCACGATAAGGCATCGCGAGGGAGGGTCCCAATGGGCGAGGGCGATCCGGCAATCGACGCGCTGCAGCACGACGGCGCCACCTACCCCCCGCCGACCGATATCTCCGCGGGCGCCGTGGTGTCCGATCCCGCCGTGTGGGCGCGCGCCGCCGACGACCCGATCGGCTGGTGGGAGGAGCAGGCCCGCCGCCTCGACTGGGCGTCGCCGTGGACCCGCGCGCTCGACGATGACGCGCCGCCGTTCTTCCGCTGGTTCACCGGCGGCACGCTGAACGTGGCCGCCAACTGCCTGGACCGGCACCTCGCGGAGCGGGGCGACCGCGTGGCCTTCCACTGGGAGGGCGAGCCCGGTGACCGCGTGGACATCACCTACCGCGACCTGCACGGGCGTGTGTGCCGCTTCGCAAATGCCCTGCGCGCCCTGGGCGTGGAGCGCGGCGGTCGCGTGGCGATCTACATGGGAATGGTGCCCGAGCTGCCCATCGCCATGCTGGCCTGCGCGCGCCTGGGCGCGGCCCATACGGTCGTGTTCGGCGGCTTCTCGGCCGAGGCGCTCGCCGACCGCATGAACGACTTCGGCGCCACGGTGCTGGTGACGCAGGACGAGGGATGGCGCGCGGGCAAGCGCATCCCCCTGAAGGCGAATGCCGACGCGGCGCTCGACCGCGCGCCCGGAGTGGCGCACTCGGTCGTATGCCGGCGCACCGGCGGCGATGTCGCGTGGCGCGAGGGCCGCGACCTGTGGTTCCACGATGTGGAGGCCGCTGCCGCAGAGGAGTGCCCCGCGGAGGCCATGGATGCCGAGCAGATGCTCTTCGCGCTGTACACCTCCGGCACCACCGGCAAGCCCAAGGGCATCGTGCACACCAGCGGCGGGTACCTCACGGGCGCCGCGTCCACCCACCGGATGGTGTTCGACCTCCACGATGACGACGTCTACTGGTGCGCGGCCGACATCGGGTGGATCACCGGGCACTCCTACATCGTGTACGGGCCCCTCGCGAACGGCGCGACCAGCGTGATGTACGAGGGGGGCCCGGGGTTCCCGGCGCAGGACCGCCTGTGGGAGATCGCGGAGAGGTACCGCGTGAGCATCCTCTACATGGCGCCCACGGCGATCCGCACGTTCATGAAGTGGGGGGACTCACTGCCGGCCGCCCATGACCTGTCGTCCATCCGCATCCTCGGCAGCGTGGGCGAGCCCATCAACCCCGAGGCGTGGGAGTGGTACCGGGACCACATCGGAGGCGGTCGCGCACCGGTCATGGACACCTGGTGGCAGACCGAGACCGGCAGCATCATGATCAGCCCACTGCCCGGACTGAGCACCCTGAAGCCGGGATCGGCGTCGCGCCCCCTGCCGGGTATCTCGGCGCGCGTCGTGGGCGAGGACGGCCGCGAGGTGCCCGCCGGGCGCGGCGGTTACCTGGTGATTGACCACCCGTGGCCCTCCATGCTGAGGACGATCCTGGGGGATGACCAGCGCTACGTGGATACCTACTGGAGCCGGTTCCCCGGGATGTACCTGGCGGGCGACGGCTGCCGGGTGGACTCCGGCGGTGACTACTGGCTGCTGGGCCGGATCGACGACGTCATGAACGTGTCGGGCCACCGCCTGTCGACCATCGAGATCGAGAGCGCCCTGGTGGATCACCCCGCCGTGGCCGAGGCCGCGGTGGTCGGGCGCGCCGACCCGGTGACGGGCGAGGCGATCGCGGCGTTCGTGACCCTGCGCGACGGGGTGACGGGCGACGAGGCACTCATCGCCGACCTGCGCGACCACGTGGCGCGGCAGATCGGCGCCATCGCCAAGCCGGCCTCCATCGTGCTCACCCCCGACCTGCCGAAGACGCGCTCGGGCAAGATCATGCGGCGGCTGCTGCGCGATGTGTCCGAGCACCGGCAACTGGGCGATGTCACCACGCTGGCCAACGAGGAGGTGGTGTCGGCGATCGCGGACCTCGCGACCGCGAACCCGCACCAGGAGGACTAGTCCGGCGACCCCGCCAGGCAGGGCGGCGGCACCCGTCCGGCGTCCCGCAGCCGGTCCGCCGCATGATTGCGCGCCGCACGCACGGCGTCGCGGGCGGGCGTCATGCGGTGCGCCTCCCGGTACCAGGCCGTGAGGCCCTCGAGGGACAGGGCGAGGGCCAGTCGGTCATCGGCGTCCCAGTCCCCCGCCAGCCACATTGCCGCCGCGAGGCCGGAGATCACGAGGGCCGCCGCGGATGGCGAACCCTTCACCACCGGAACGGGCCCCACGGCCGAGCCGGCGAGCTCGCAGGTGATGCGCGTAAGCCCCCGGTCGCCCGACCACGGGATGAGCTCGACGTCCACCGTGCCACGCGACCGCGTGCCCACCCGCACCGTTCCCGCGGGCAGCGATCCATCCGGACTGGCGGCGATGGCCGTTGCCAGGTCGCGCACCCGCTCGGCGATGCCCCGCACCTCGTTCTCGTGCGTGCGATGGACTCCCCAGGCGATCAGGCCCAGGGCGAGGTCGAGGTCGTCGGCCGCGGGCGGGCGACCCGTGCCGCCCCCCGGATACGTGGTGCGCACCGCGGCCATCCCGGCTGCGGGCATCTCGACGTCGATGCGCGCCTTCGGCCGACGACGTATCACGCGAAAACCCCTACGCAAAGCGGTTTTGCGGACCCGAAACCGCTGCCGCGTCCGGGTGCGCTGGTAGCGTCACCGGCACTTCGCAGCGAACGCTGCAGCCTCCGTCCGGAGGTCATCGAAGCGAGGAGACCCATGACCAAGGCCGACTTCGTCAAGCGCGTCGCGCGTGCAGCCGACCTCACCAACGACCAGGCGTCCCGGGCTGTGCAGGCGGTCCTGGATGAGCTCGAGCTCGCCCTGAAGTCCGGAGACGAGGTGCAGTTCTCGGGCTTCGGCAAGTTCTCGGTGTCGCACCGCGCCGCTCGCGAGGGCGTTGACCCCCGCAACCCCGGCCAGAAGATCCAGATCCCGGCCCGCAAGGTGCCGCGGTTCCAGGCGGGCGCGCAGCTGAAGCGCTCCGTCGCCGGGTAGTACCGACCTGCCGCCGGCAGGCGGGCCCCCGGGGGTCCGCCTGCCGCGCGACCGAGGAGCCGGAGGCGGGAGTCGAACCCGCACGCCCCGAGGGGCCGGGGATTTTAAGTCCCCCGCGTCTACCAGTTCCGCCACTCCGGCCGGAGCTCACGCCGGGCACCATCACCGGCCGAACGTCGCCGCGCCGGGGGTCCGATCGACCGCGGCACGTCGGGAGTCCTCCACCCGGCGGCACCAGTCCTCGGCGAGGATCGGCCACCTGTCGAGAACCTGCTCGTGCCGGATGTGGCGGGTGTTCTCGCCCTTCGAGAAGATCATGCGCCGGTCATCCGCGGGGTCCTCGGTACGGGCCAGCGCCTCGGCCAGTCCGTCCACTGCATTCACGGCGTCCTCGTCGCCCGCGTGCGTGCCCCCAGTGCCCATGGAAGGGAATCCTATCCATCCCCCCGCAACCGGGTCATCCGCCCAGCGAGAGCGCGATCCCGTCCAGGATGTCGCGCTCCGAGACGATGAGTTCCCGGTCGCCCAGGGCGTCCATCGCCCCGGCCAGGATCGCGAGCCCGGGGACGATCACATTGACGCGGTCCGGGTGCAGGCCCGGCGTCCGTGCACGCTCCGCATGCCCGCAGCCCGCGAGTCGCGCGAGCACGGCGCCCACGTCGTCGCGGCCCACGCGCATCCCGTGGATGGCCGCCGGGTCATAGCCCCCCCGCATCACGGCGGCCACGGTGGTGACCGTGCCGGCCACGCCGACCAGCGGCCCGGCCGAGCCGAACTCCCGCGTGGCCTCGCCCACCATGGCGCGGGCCTCATCGGCGATCGCCTGCACCTCGCGGGGGTCCGGGGGGTCTCCCGTGATGCCATCGCCCTGGCGATTCACCCCGAGGGCCAGGCTCACCGACGCCCGCGGTCCATCGGCATCACCGGCCACCACCTCGGTGCTTCCCCCGCCGATGTCGATCATCCGGCACGGACCACCCGACGGCGGCAGCACGAGCCGCGCCCCCGCGAACGACAGGGCGGCCTCGCGCCGGCCGTCGATCACCTCGAGGTCCGCACCGAGCCTGCGGCGGGCGATGGCCTGCACGGACGTGCGGTTCGGGGCCTCGCGCACCGCCGCCGTGCCGACGGCGAGCACCGGAGGGCTCCCGGCCGCCGCGATCCGCATGGCGTAGTCGGCCAGGCAGGCGTCCAGCCGCGACAGCGCATCATCCGTGATCCGTCCGCCCGCGCCTGCGCCCCGGCGCAGTCCGGTGACGGTCACGATCCTCTCCCCCACGGCGCCCCCCGAATCCATGCGCTCCATGAGCAGCAGGCGCACCGAGTTCGAGCCGACATCGATGACGGCGGCGCGCACCCCTACCGACGGCGGTAGCGGACGAGCGCGCGGATCCCTGCAACCCACCGCAGCGGGCCGCGGATCTGAGCGATCGCGAGGGCCGCATGACGGCTGATCGCCTGCAGCTCGGCCACCGCCACGCGCAGGCGCTCGACCTCCTGGGCAAGCTCCGACGCACCCTGCTCCCCTCGCGCGAGGCCCTGCTCGATCCGCGCGGCGCTGCCCTCGATGCCGGCGAGCACGGGGGAGATGCGCCGGGTGCTGGCCCCCACCCTGCGCTTCAGGAGGATGGCGCGCACGACGGCGTATGCGATGCCCGCGCCCGCGAGCACGGCGAGGGCGATCGCCGCGCCCGTGATGGTCCACCCCGTCCAGCCCATGGACTGGGACACTACCGCCATGGATATCCACTGGGTCGACGTCTTCGCCACCGGGCCCCTCTCGGGCAACCCCCTCGCCGTCGTCACCGGGGACGACCTGCCGCCGACCCACCGCATGCAGGCCGTGGCAGGCGAGATCGGCCTGTCCGAGACCGTCTTCGCCGTGCGCGGGGACACGCCGCGCCTGCGCATCTTCACCCCTGTCGCCGAGATCCCCCTTGCCGGGCACCCGCTCGTGGGCGCCGCATGGGTGCTCGCGCGCCTCGGATGGATCGGCGCGGAGGGGTTGCTGCAGGCGCCGGGCGGCGAGATCCCGGTGCGGACCGATGCGCAGGGCGCGACGATGACACGCGCCGCACCGCGGGCGCGGGGGCATGAGGATCCGTCAGTGATGGCCGCGTGCATCGGGGGCCGGGTGATCGGCGCCTGCCCCATCTGGGATGCCGGGCTCCCACAGGTCATGGCGCAGGTCGCCTCCCTCGATGACCTGGCCCCCGACTACGCCGCCATCACGGCGCGGGGCACGTCCATGGGCTGGGCCGGGGTGAGCGCGTTCGTGCTGGATGACGACGGGGATGGAACGGCCCGCGCCGAGGTCCGGCACTTCGCGGGTCCCATCGGGATCCGCGAGGACCCGGTCACCGGCAGCGCGGCCGGGGCCCTCGGCGCGGCCCTGCTCGCGCGTGGCGGACCAGCGGGGGACGGGCTGCGGCTCACCATCCGCCAGGGTCGTCACGTGGGGCGCGACGGGCTCATCGACGTCGCAGTGGACGCCGGTGCCCATGGCCCCGCGGCGGTCCACGTGGGAGGGGCGGTCGTCCCGGTGATGACGGGGACCATCGGCCCGGAGGCGCTCCGGGGCTAGGGTGATGGGGATGCCCTCGCCGCCCCTCACCGACCGCCGTCTGGTGTTCGTGCTCGGCAAGGGCGGGGTGGGCAAGACCGCCGTCGCCGCGGCGCTCGCCCTGGGCCTGGCGGACCGGGGGCACCGCACCCTCCTGATCGAGGTGGCGGCGGAGACCCGCACCGCGGCGGTGTTCGGCACGGCGCCGCCCCAGGATGCGCCGGTCGAGGTGCGGCCCGGACTCTTCGCGCTGTCGGTGGATGCCGAGCGGGCCACGCAGGAGTACCTCAGCATCCAGCTGAAGGTGAGGCCTCTCGTGGAGATGATGTCCCGCAGCCGGGCCTTCCACCAGGTGACCCAGGCGGCCCCGGGCCTCGCGGAGCTGGTCACCCTGGGCAAGATCTGGGACCTCGCCACGGCGGTGCGCGACGGGCGCCCGGTGTGGGACCGACTCGTGGTGGACGCGCCGGCCACGGGACATGGCCTTGCCCTGCTGCAGGCGGCGGCAAGCGTGCGCGACCTCGCCGGGTCGGGCCCCATCAGCGACCAGGCCGACGCCATCGAGAGGGTGGTGCGTCACCCGGCCGCCACCGGCGTGGTGGTGGTGGCCATCCCCGAGGAACTCGCGATCACCGAGGCCGCGGAGGCGGTGGCCATCATGCACCAGCGCGACCTGCCCGTCGCATGCGCAGTCGCCAACGCGGTGCGCACGTCCCCCTTCGGACCCGGTGACGCCGATGCCCTGCGAGCGGTGCTCGCCGATCCCGCGGCCGGGCCCGCCGAGCGTGCCGCGGCCGGGGCCGCGCTCGCGACCGTGGACGGCGCCGCGCACGATGCGCGCGAGGTGCGGGCGCTTGGCGACGGCTGTGCGCTGCCGGTCGCGGTACTGCCGGTGGTCCCGGACCTCGCCCCCGGGTCCGGGGGCATCGAGCGGCTCTCCGCCGTGCTGATGGCCGATCCGGCGCTGGGGGGCGCGGATGCCTCCTGACGTCGACATGATGGCGATGCTGCGGGGGCGCCGGGTGGTGGTGGTGGCCGGCGCCGGCGGCGTGGGCAAGACCACCGTGTCCGCGGCCCTCGGGCTTGGCCTGGCCGCCGCGGGTGCCCGCGTGGCGGTCGTGACGATCGACCCCGCCCGCAGGCTGGCCACGGCACTTGGCATCCCCGAGCTGGGGGATGAGCCCCATCGCGTGGAACCGGCCGTCGTGGAGGCCGCGGGCATGCGGATGACCGGCACACTCGACGCCCTCCAGCTGGACCCGCGGGCCACGTTCGACCGGCTCATCGCCCGGGAGGCGCCCGACGACGCCGCGCGTGATCGCATCCTGCGCAACCGCATCTACCGGCACCTGTCCGGCGCAACCGGCGCCCAGGAGTTCATGGCGGTCGAGCGACTGCACGAGCTGGTGGACTCGGGCGCCTGGGACGTGGTCGTGCTGGACACCCCGCCCGCCCGCAACGCGCTGGACTTCCTCGACGCCCCCGAGCGGATGACGCGGTTCGTGGAGGGCCGGGGCCTGCGCCTGCTCCTGGGCCCGCGGGCAGGAGCCGGGCGCACCGGCTGGCGGGCGCTGCAGGCCGGCGGGCACATGGTGATGTCGGTGGTGGAGCGGCTGACGGGCGCGCAGCTCCTGACTGACATCTCGGAATTCCTGCAGTCATTCGACGGCATGTACCAGGGGTTCAGCGACCGCGCGGCAGCAGTGCACGACCTGCTGGCGTCCGACTCCACGCGGTTCGTGGTGGTGACCGGCCCGCGCCCCGAGCCGGCCTCCGAGGCCGTGGCGCTCTGGCGACGCCTGGCCGACGAGCGCTATCCCCTGGGCGCGGTGGTGGTGAACCGGGTGCACCCGGAACCCGGCACCACGGGAGCCCCGGACGGTCTGGCCGGCCTGCTGCGGCGTGCAGGTGCACCTGATCCGGAGGGCCTGGCATCGCGCGCAGCGACTGCGCTGGAGGCCGCGCGGGCGCGCGCCGCCGCGGACGCGCACGAGGTGGGCGCGCTCTCACATGCGCTCTCGGGGCCGCCACTGGCCGTGGTGCCCGCACTGGCGGAGGACCCCGTGGAGGTCGCCGGGCTCGCGCAGGTCACGCGTGCCCTGAGTGGCGGCGCGCGCGACCCCGGCCGCGGTGCCGGGGTCGCGCCGCCCCCCGATCAGGCCCGCAGGCAGACGACGTAGGCCGAGGCCTGCACCACCTGGTTGCTCTCATTGACCACGCCCACGTTCCAGCCCACGGGGATGCGCCCGTTGATCGGAGCCTGCCCGTCGTCGGTGGCCGGGCGCGAGAACGTCACGTGCGCCTGGGGGTTCCCCTGCCCCACCCAGGTGGTCGGGTTGATGCCGCCAAACCCACCGCCGACGACGTCCTCGCCGGCGTTGCACCGTGCGAACACGTTCATCTGCACGCCCGTGGGGATGTTCACCACGTTGTAGCGAAGCCGTGTGCTGATCGCGCCGGCTGCCAGATTGCCGGCCAGCACGCTGTTGTTGGCCAGCACGCGGTTGTTCACGGCGTTCGTGGCGAGCTGTGCATTCTTGACCGACCGCTTCGCGATCTGGCTGCCGTCGATCTGGCTCTGGGCGTACGCGCCCGCGCCGCCGGCGGCGATCACCAGCGCAGTGGTGGCGATGACCATCGACGCGCTCGGACGGCGGAACTTCGGGGTGAGCTTCATTCGGGAGGAACCTCCGGGTCGTGTGCCTCAAGGGCTGCCCGGGGTCATTCGGCACGGCAGGCCGGAAGTACCCCTCCGGTGATCACCGCCACCACGGTGCCCTCGCGGCCCGTGGCAACCAGGTACGGCGGCGCGGGCGCACCCGCCGACACCCCGCGCAGCCCGCCGAGCTCCCGGCCATCCCGGAGCCCGTGGGCCGTCACGCGCTCCCCGAGCGACCGGGTGGAGGACACCAGGACCCCGCCCGACGCGGCGAGCCCCCGCCCGGCACCCGGGGGAATGCCCACCGACGGCCGCGCGCGCCCCGGAATGACCGAGTGCAGCACCGCGCGGCCACCGGCGCCCGCAATGGCGACGCCGCCCGGGATCGCCGCGAGCGCCACGATGGGCTCGCCGATGGGTGATCGGGCACGCGCGTGCTCCTCGCCCCGGCGCACGAGCACGAGGTCCTCCCCCGCCCCGACAACCAGGTCATCACCGTCCAGCCACGCCGCCGATGAGGCACCCGCCACCGCCGCCGTCCAGTCGCGACGGCGCGCGGCGTCCGACCGGGCGATGACGGTGGCGCGTGGCAGCGCGGCGCGGGGGCCCACGGCCGCCAGCCGACCTCCCGGCCCGGCCGCCAGCACGAGGCGTCCGGGACCACGGGCACGCACCCCCACCGACGGGCTGCCGGATGGATCGGTGATGACCAGCAGGCCGCGGCGCGGAGCCAGGGCCAGGCGGTCGGGACCAACGGCGGCCAGCGAGCGGACGTCGGCGACGGCGATCTCCCGGGCGTCCTCAAGCGCCGGCAGGCGTGCCACCATGACCCGGCCGGGCAGGGCGACGGCGGCCCATGCACCATCGGGCGACACCACCACCGCGGATCCAGGCCACGGGCGGGCGGCCACCACTTCCAGGCCGCCGGACGCATCCACCGCCGGGGCCGGGCGGCTCACGGCACCCGCATTCCCGCGTACACGGCCTCGGCCCGCTCGGCGGTGATGTCCCACCGGAATGCGCGGGCGGTCGCCTGGGCATTCGTGATGAGGCGGTCCCGCAGCACGCCGTCGCGCAGCGCCACCACGAGCGCATCCGCCATCGGGCCGGAATCACCCACGGGGGTCATGAGGCAGTCGTCCCCGTCCCGGAGGAACTCGCGGAGCACGGGGATGTCGCTGGCGACCACCGGCAGCCCGGCGGCCATGGCCTCCACCACCACCAGGCCGAACCCCTCACGCGTGGAGGGAAAGGCCAGGACGTCGGCGGCCCGGTACAGCGTCGGCATGTCGTCATCGGGTACCACCCCGATGCGGGCGACATCGCAATCCGGCGGAGGGTGCGGCCCCTCATGCACGCGCAGGCCCAGGCGGGCGGCGTCATCGCGCCATGCCGCGAGGTGGGACGGGTCGGAGTAGAGACCATCGCCGCCGGCGACGACGAGCAGGGCGTCGTCGGGCAGGCGCCCGCGGGCGCGGGCGAAGGACTCGATGAGCACGCGGCCCCCCTTGCGCGGCTGCACGCCCCCGAGCGCGAGCACCACGGGGCGCGTTCCCCAGCCGCAGCGGTCACCGGCCCGGCGGCGATCCAGCGGACACTCGGCAAAGCGCGCGAAGTCCACGCCATTGGGCACCACATCGGCCTGCACCCCGAACTCGGAGTCGAGGCGGGCGGCCCAGAAGGCCGACACCGCGAGGCAGCGGTCGACGTCCTGGATGGATGCGCGCTGGCACTCGTCCAGGAAGCCGTCCTGAAAGACCTCGACGTGATGGACGGTGCGGACCACATGCGGAACCACGCCCTCGGCGCGGAGATCCAGCAGGGCGCGCGCGGACACCAGGTCCTGGGCATGATGGATGTCGGCCGGGGCCGCGCGACGGAGGGCGGCGGCGAGGACGGCGGCCCCGCGGGCCACCCGCTGCGGCGCGCCCTCGCCTGCCTCCGGCAGCAGCGGCACCTGATGCACCGCCACTCCGGGCCCCACGGCGAGACCCGAGCCGCCGATGGTGAGCGCCCACAACTCCACCCGGTGCCCGCGCGCGGCGAGCTCCTCGGCGAGCCGGCGCGCGTGCACCGCGCCGCCCCGGGGCATGGCCGAGTACGTCGCGATCCGCACCCGCATCGGGGCCCCTCAGCGACCGGGTCGCACGAGCGCCGCGGCGAGCCGGGCGGCCTGGGCGCTGGTGGGGGCCACGCGCGCGCCGGCTGCGACCAGGGCCTCCTCCTGGCGCGAGAGCACCTGCGGGTCGGCCTCGGTGCCGCATACGTGCGCCACCACCTGGAGCGAGGGGCGCGCCTGCAGGGCCCGGGTGAGCGCCGGGGCGAGGGCTCCGGCCGGATCGGCATGGGCTCCGCGCCCGAGGATGACGTCCAGCAGCACCACTGCCACGGTCTGGTCCGACACGGTATCGACGATCAGCTCGGCGCGGCGTGATGGGTCGCGCACCGGGTGCGGGGTGCCGTGCACGGATGACTCGGCCTGCAGGTCAAGGCACGCATGGCCACGCACGACATCGCGCGGATCCAGGTACTCGGCGGCGCCCGCGGGGGTGTTGGACACCACGCGCCCCAGTTGCGCGGACAGGATTGCCGCGGCCTCGGCGCACAGCGCCGATCCGGCGAATATCCCCCGCACGTGGCCCGCGCTGACCCAGCCGGTGGGTTCCGCGGCCGGGATGACCGGCCGCGCGCCGACGCGGCGCGCGGCGGCCACCACCGCGTGATCGATGGCGGCGTGCACGTCGATCCCGTCGGGGGCGGGCATCTCGCCCGCGCCGATGAGGCACGCCGACCCGGGCATGCCGGTCGCTGCCATCGCAGCGAGCACGGCCTCGGCCGCCCGCGCCGAGAATCCCTCGGCCACCAGCACGACGGCATCGGTGCCCGGGTGCCCGGCGAGACGGCCGAGCGCCGCGATGGTCGATGCACCCGCGACCTCGTCCGAGAGGTCACGCGGACCCGTGACGAGGCACCGGCTCACTCCCACGCCGAAGCGGTCGAGCAGCACCGAGGCCTCCTGCGCACCGGAACCCGACGTGGCCACCACGGCCACGCGGCCCGGCGCGACCGCATTGGCAATGCCGATCCCGATGCCGTCGATGATCGCGGTGTCGCTGCCCGGGCCGAGGGCCAGGAGACCGGCGCGCCCGGCGCGCTGCTTCAGGGCCACCTCATCGGCCAGCGGCACGTCGGCGGTGAGCAGCATGATGTCGCTGCCCGCGGAGAGCGCACGATGCCCCTCGAGCGCCGCATAGGGCCCGGGCACGCCGATGACGGCGAGCCCCTCCACCGGCTCCTCCGCCGGGATGGCGTCGCCGGGTGCGGCCGCCTGCGGGTGGAGCTCGACCACCACGTCGTCCTCGTGCCGTGCGTCGTCCACGCCCGGCACGCTACCGGGGGCGGCGGGCGGCGGGGCCTACGCGGTTTCGGCCAGCGCCTCCGGTGCCGCGCCGTGCGCCAGGCGGGAGCGCAGCTGGCGCGCGTCCTCGCGGGCGCGGCGCAGCGCAGCCTCTGTGGACGAGAGCGCGGCGCGCAGCTCGGCCAGGTCGGCATCGGCCTCGGCCACGCGGCGTGCCAGCACGGCCAGGGGGCGGTCCGCCGCGCCCGGGCCGGTGGGGGCGGTCACATCCGCTCCCGGCGCGACCAGGCCGACGCGCACCAGTTCATCCACCGCGACCACGCGCACCGCACCGCGGCGCGCCACGTGCAGGGTGCCGCGCTCAGCCCGCCGCTCCAGGGCCTTCTTGGTGGTGCCGCACACCTCCGCGGCCTCGGAGAGCGTGAGCATGCGGGACGTCGTCATGACCTGCCGTTTCTCCACCCCGTGCCGCAATCCCTGCACGGCCGGCAACCCCATCCATACAACTTGACAACTACTTGGTTGATAAGTACGTTCCCCGCCGTCCACCGATCAAGGAGCGCGTACGTGGCGATTCCCCATCCCATACCCGACCCGCTGGCGCAGATGATCGCCGAGCGGTTCAAGGTGCTCGGGGAACCCATGCGCATCCGGATCCTCGACCACCTGCGCGACGGGCCGCGGGCCGTCGGCGTCCTCGCCGACGAACTGGGCACCTCGCAGCAGAACGTCTCGAAGCACCTGGGGCTGCTCCACGGAGCGGGCCTCGTGCACCGGGAGCGCCGCGGAAACGCGGTGCTCTACGAGATCGCGGACCAGGGCGTGTTCGACATGTGCGAGCACGTCTGCGGTGGCCTCGAGCGCCACCTCGCCGAACTGCAATCCCTCGTCACAGGAGAGGTCACCCCATGAGTTCTGAAAACCGCTGGCCGCTGGAGCGCGTGCTGTTCGTGATGGCCGGGACGGTCACCATCGTCAGCGCCATCCTCGCGGCCCTCGTGTCCCCGTGGTTCCTGATCCTCACCGCCTTCGTCGGCGCATCGCAGCTGATGTACGCCACGGTGGGTGACTGCCCGTCGTCGTTCGTGATCCGCCGCGTATTCAACCTCCAGGGGTGCGCGCGATGAGCGACGACCCCATGCCGAAGGTCGGGCCGATCGGTCGCCTTGGGCGCTGGTCGGCCACCCATGTGAAGTGGGTCGTGGGCGCATGGGTGGTGATCGCACTGGGGCTCGGCTTCCTGGCCCCGCGCGTCGAGACATCGCTCTCCGGGGCAGGATGGGAGGACACCGGCTCGCAGTCGGTTGCCGCCCGGCAGCTCATCCAGGACAACTTCGCAGGCAACTCCGCGAATGCCCTGATGGTGGTGGTGCACTCGCCGGACCAGCAGGTGTCGTCGCCGGCGTTCCAGTCAGCCATCGCCAGCGCCACCCGCACCCTCGAGGCCGACGGCGCGGTGACCGGCGTGGTTCCGCCGATGCCGGGACAGACGATCTCGCGCGACGGCCACACGGCCATCCTCATGGCCGGCGCGGCCGAGAACGCGACGGAGATGGTGCGCGCGGCCGACCGCCTGAAGGCGCCCCTCCAGGCCGATGGCTCGGAGGAGGTGTCCGTCTACCTCACCGGGGCATCCGGAATGTGGTCGGACTTCAACGAGGCGAACCGCTCGGCGATGCTGAAGAGCGAACTCCTCTCGTGGCCCGTCACGCTGGCCATCCTGGTGCTGGCATTCGGGGCGCTCGTGGCCGCGGGGCTCCCGCTGCTGCTCACGATCCTCGGGCTGGTGGCCACGGCCGGGGCGCTCTACCTGACCACCCTCGCGTTCGACGTCTCGATCTGGGCGATGAACTTCGCCCTGATGTTCGCACTCGCGCTGGGCATCGACTACGCCCTGTTCATCGTCGTCCGCTTCCGCGGGGCGCTGTTCGGATCCGGCCGGAAGCCCGTGGACGCCGTGGCGGAGACCATGGACACCGCGGGCAAGGCGGTGCTCTTCTCCGGCCTGACGGTGCTCATATCGCTGTCGGCCGTCATGATCGTCCCGAGCCCCGCATTCCGCTCGATGGCGCTGGGCATCATGATCTCGGTCGTCTTCATCCTGCTCGCCACCCTCACCCTGCTGCCGGCGGTGCTGGCCAAGCTCGGACCGCGGGTGGACAAGGGGACGCTCAAGTGGGCGCACTCGGGCGACCACCGGTCCAAGCGCTTCGAGCGCTGGGGGCAGAAGCTCTGGAGCAAGCCGGTCCTGTTCGGGCTCCCGGCGCTCATCGTGCTGCTGGTGCTGGCGATCCCGGTGTTCGGGCTGAAGACGGGCATGCCATCCATCGCGGTGGTGCCCGCCGATGACGGCTCACGCCAGGGCTACGAGCTGGTGAGCGAGGCCTTCGGCGAGGGTGCCCCGGGCACCCTGCAGATCGTGGGCCCGGCGGACGAGATGGCATCGGCGCAGCGGATCGCCGCCTCCGATGCCGGCATCGCCGCCGCCATGCCGCCCATGCAGGGCGGCGGCGGACTCGCGATGGTGCAGGCCATCCCGACCACCGGACCATCCACCACCGAGACGGCCGAGACGCTCGAGCGGCTCCGGGCACAGTTGCCCGCGGGCGTGCTGATCGGTGGCGCCGCGGCCGAACAGGCCGATCTGTCGGCCGCCCTCAGCACGTACACGCCGATCGTCATCGGCATCGTCCTCGTGCTGGGCTTCCTGCTGCTGCTCGTGGCATTCCAGGCGCCCGTCGTCGCCGCCATCGGCGTGGTGACCAACCTCCTCGCGGTGGGCGCGGCCTTCGGCGTCGCGCGGCTCATCTTCCAGGACGGCTGGGGCGCGGACCTGCTCGGCTTCGAGTCGCAGGGCTTCCTGGATGCCTGGGGGCCCGTGTTCTTCTTCGCCATGATCTTCGCGATCTCGATGGACTACACGGTGTTCCTGCTGTCCTCGGCACGCGAGCACTGGGACCGCTCGCACGATCCGCGGGACGCGATGGTGGCCGGCATGGCCCACTCGGGCCGCGTGATCCTGGCCGCGGCCGCGGTGATGGTGGCGGTGTTCTTCACCTTCGCCCTCTCCGGCCCGCTGCCGCCGAAGGAGATGGGGGTCATCCTCGGGGTGGCCGTCCTCCTGGACGCCTTCCTCGTGCGGCTGCTCCTCGTGCCGGTCGCACTGCGGCTGGTGGGCAAGTGGGCGTGGTGGCAGCCGAAGTGGCTCGACCGGATCCTCCCGGATGTGCGCTTCGGCCACTGACGCCGACAGGTGGGATCGGCGGTACTCGGCTCCGGACCTCGTGTGGGGTGCGAAGCCGAACCGCCGCCTCGTCGACGAGGTCGGGGCGCTCCCCCCGGGGCGCGCCCTCGACCTCGGCGGCGGGGAGGGACGCAACGCCGCGTGGCTCGCATCGCGTGGGTGGGACGTCACGATCGTCGACTTCTCGCGGATCGGGCTGGACCGCGCCGGCGAGATGGCGCGGCGCCAGGGCACGACGCTCACCGCGGTGCACGCGGACCTGGCCGACTATGCGCCTCCCGGGGCGGCCTTCGACCTGGTCCTCATCCTGTACCTGCAGGTCCCGGAGCAGACGCTGGACCGCGTGCTGCACCATGCTGCAGGTGCGCTGGCCCCGGGCGGGACGCTCCTGCTCATCGGCCACGACCGGGAGAACCTGGAGCGCGGGTTCGGGGGCCCGCAGGACCCGGCGATCCTGCAGTCACCCGAGCAGGTGGTCGCCGCCCTCGGCACGGGCCTGCAGATCGAGTCCGCCGTCCGCATCGAACGCATGGTGAGCACCGCCGATGGCCCGCGGACCGCGATCGACACCCTCGTGCGCGCCCGGCGCGCCCCGGAGGCGGAGCGCCGGGCACCCGGCGCCTAGGCCACGCGCAGCACCCAGTCGCGCAATGCGCCCACGGTGGCGTCGTGGTCGCCGAAGTCGTGCCCCACGCCCTCGAGCATGTGCACCTCGACATCGGAATGGCCGTCCGCGCGGGCGCGGTCCGCGAGCCGGACGGCGTCGTCCGGGGCGACGATGACATCGGTGGTGCCCTGCACCAGCAGGACGGGGGCGGGCACCCGGCCCACGTGCAGGTAGGCCTTCGCGGCCTCCGAGTCCGGGCCACGGCTGTGCCACCAGGTCCGCGCCGTGTAGACGCCCGCCGCGTGCGGCGCATCGTCGGGCAGGTACATGCGGTGGATGACCAGGCTGACGTCGTCGGCGGGCGCCACGTCGGCGTAGGGCCGGCAGAGCTCGACCAGTTCGTCGTACGACGGCGCGGCACCGCAGCGATCCATGCGGTCCCGGCTGGACTCGGGCAGGCTCCATGCGGTGCCGAGGCCGGCGGCGCCGACCAGCGGCAGCCCCAGGTCGTGCGCGGCGCAGTAGAACGCCGCCGTCGCCCCCAGCGAGTACCCCGACAGGAGGACGTGGTCATAGCCCTCGCCGGCCAGCCAGGCGGTGGCGGCGCGGACGTCCTCGAGCACGTCCTCCAGCACCGCGGTGCCGAACAACTGCGACACGTTGCCGATCCGCGTGTCCATGGTGAGGATCGGCACGCCGAGGCCGGCGATCGGCCCGCGGATGAAGCGGAGCGCGCCGACGCTGAGGTTCCCCTGGTTCCCGTGCAGGTGGATGATCGCCGTGCGGCGCCCGGTCGCCGCCGCCCGCGCCGCGGTGGGTTCCTCGTGCCGCTCGAGGATGGCGTCATGCAGGCTGCCGTCGCCGCCCTCGATCGTGACGAGGCGGGCCGTGCCGGACTGGGCGCCGCGCGGGGGCACCACCACGTCGCGGCCGGTCGGGAGCGCATCGAGCCACGCCACCGCACGGTCGGCCACGTCGGGGACCATGCCCCAGAACGTGTGGTCGGCACCCGGGACGTGCTCCAGGTGCACGTCGAGCCCGGCGGCGCGGGCCGCCTCGGCCAGGTTGTCGCCGTCGTCCCCCGGCAGCACCGGGTCATCGCCGGCCTGGATCAGGGCCACGGGCACGCCGACGTCGCGGATCCGGTCGACCGACACCGGGTTCCGTGACTCCGGGCCCCGGCACTGCCACCAGCAGCGAAGGGACCACGCCTCGGAGTCAAAGGGCGCATCGGTCGGCCCCGCCCCGCGGTGCACGATCACCACGTCGTCGTCGCCGCCGCGGTCCACCCCGGCGCGCAGGGCCATGCGCGCCACCTCGGTGTACGACGGGCGCGCGCGCAGGCGGGTCCAGCGCGCACGCATCGACTCCGGAAGGCTCCACGGATGGGCCAGGGTGCACAGTCCCACGACCTCCGGCGGACGACGGAGCGCCTGGTAGTGGGTGATGATGCTCGCGCCCAGGCTGTAGCCCATCAGCACGACCCGCTCGAACCCGATGTCCCGCGCGAGGTCCATCGCGCCCGCGAGGTCGTGGGGCGTGTCATCGAACAGGCCGCCCCCGTAGACCACTCCGAAGTTGGCCATGCGGGTGTTGATCGACAGCGCCGCATATCCGTGGTGCGCGAGCTCGAACGCCATCCGCCGCGGGACGCCGCCCATGTAGTTGCCGAGCGAGCCGTGCACCACGATCACCAGGGTGCCGGCGCGGCCGCCGTGGTCCTCGCGGGGGCGCATCAGGAGCCCGTCCCAGTGCTTGTGGTCCGCAGTACGGATGACCACCAGCTCCGCATCGGCGTCGACGTCGTCGTGGCCGAATTCCGTGTGCGGGCGCGCACCCGACCGGATCGTCACGCGATCCGGTCGCACATCGCCCCCGGTGCCCCTCCCCGTGGTCATGGCGCCATTCTCCCCGCGGCCCGGTCATCGCGCCCACGACGTCCGGGGAACCACCAGTTCCACCGGCCGAAGATGCTGAGCAGCGCGGGTGCCAGCACCAGTCGGATGATGGTGGCGTCCACCAGCACCGCGGTGGCCAGGCCGATGCCCAGCATCTTGACGATGACCTCATCGGTGAGGACGAACGCGAGGAACACGCTGACCATGATCAGGGCGGCGGCCGAGATGACGCGCGCGGTCGACGCGAGCCCCAGGGCGACGGAGCGGTGCGGGTCGCCCTCGCGTATCCATGCCTCGCGTACCCGGGACAGCAGGAACACCTCGTAGTCCATGGACAGGCCGAACAGGATCGCGAACATCATCATCGGCACCCAGGCCTCGATTGCCACGGCCTCCGGCACGCCGAGCGCTGATCGCAGGATGCCCCACTGGAAGATGGCCACCACCACCCCGAACGCCGCACCCACCGACAGCAGGTTCATCAGCGCGGCCTGCAGGGGCACCAGCAGCGAGCGGAACTCGATCATGAGGAGGATGAACGCGATGGCGATGACCACGCCGATGAACCACGGCAGCCGGTCGGCCACGCGCTCGGACAGGTCGACCCCCACCGCGGTCGGCCCCGTGGCGTAGACGGCCGTGCCCGCGCCCGCCACCGGCCGCAGGCGCTGCGCAAGCCGCTCCACCATCTCGGTGGTGCGCGGGCTTGCCGGGGCCGCAGATGGGATGACGGTGAGCAGCACCACGTCGCCCCCCGGCGCGACCACGGGTGGGGACACCTCCACCACCCCTGCCAGGTCACGCGCGCGCTGCGCGACCTCCCGGGCATTCGCCCGGGCCCGTGGCCCCTCCAGCACGATCTCCACCGGTCCGTTGAAGCCGGGCCCGAAGCCCGTGGCGATCATCCCGTAGGCCTCACGCGTGGTGGACCCGGGCGGGTCGCTGCCGGCGTCCACCTGTCCCAGTTCGAGCCAGAAGACCGGCAGGGCCAAAGTGACCAGCACGGCGCCGGATGCCACCAGGTAGGGCCACGGCCGTCGCGTGACCGCCATCGACCAGCGCGCCCAGCCATGGGGGCGGCCGTCGGGCGGGTCCAGGTCCACCGGCTGCGGTCCACGGACGCCCGGAATGCGACCGCGACCCAGATTGGAACCCACCACCGCGAGGGCCGCCGGCAGCAGCGTGACGGCGGCGAGCACCGCCACCACGACGGCGATCGCCGCGGCCTCGCCGAGGCGGGTGACGAACGGGATGCCGGCGGCGGCAAGGCCGAGAACCGCGGCCGCGACGGTGCCGCCCGCCAGCACCACGGCGCGTCCGGCGGTGGCCGTGGCGTGCGCGATCGAATCGCGCACGGGCATCCCGGCAGCCATCTGCTCCGCATGTCGGCTCACGACGAACAGGGCGTAGTCCACCGACACTCCGAGACCGATCATGAGGGCCAGCGTCCGGCCCACCGTGCTCACGTCCGTGGCAGCCTCGAGCACGGTGAGGATCGAGAGCGCGGTGCCCACGGCGACCAGCGCGCCCACGACCGGCACCGCCATGGTCACCACCGATCCGAACGCCAGCAGCAGGATCACCACGGCTGCGGCAATCCCCACCAGCGCCGACCAGTCGGTGCCCGATGCCTCCGCCTGCGCGGCGGGGGCACCCGCGTACGCCACCGTGAGTCCCGCGCGCTCCAGCGGCCGTGCCGCCGCGCGCACCTGCGCGAGGTCGGCGGCCCCCAGCTCGTCCGCAGGAGTGGACCACTCGATGCCGATCATCGCGGTGCGGCCATCGGCGGATACCGTGCCCGGCGCCCCGGGCACCGTCACCGAGCGCATGCCCGGCACCTCGCGCAGTCGCCGCGCCGCGTCGCCGATGGCCGTGCGCCCCGCCCCCGAGGTGACGGGTGCACCGTCGGAGCGCACCACCACCGTGCCGTCGGCGGCGCCCTGGCCCGGGAATGCGCGCTGCAGCACCACCGCGCCCTCGGCCGCCGGCAGCCCCGGCACCGACAGGTTGTCCGACGGCGTACCGCCCAGCCCCGCGCCCAGCGCCACCATTCCCGCCAGCATCGCGAGCCACCCGGACAGCACCCACCAGCGACGGCGGGCGCACCACCCCCCGAGGCGGCCGAGGAGCGTCGTACGCGGCGTGGTCCGGGTCATTGCGGGCGCGGACGGTAGCGGACACCCGGCGACGCGCCGTGGCATGCTCGCGCCGTGGCGGACCTCGGAACCTGGGCCCTCGTCTTCGCGCTGCTCGGGGGCGTCGCCGGCGGCTTCGTCAACTCCATCGCCGGTGGGGGCACCCTCATCACGTTCCCGGTGCTGACGGCCGTGGGCATCCCCGCGCTCGACGCCAACGTCACCAACGCCGTCGCCCTCGCCCCCGGGTACGCCGGCGGCACCTATGCGCAGCGCGGCGACCTGGCCGGGCGGCGGGACCTCGCCCGGGCGCTTGCCCTCACCGCCATCCTCGGCGGCGTCACCGGCGCCGCGCTGCTGCTGGCGACGGGCGAGGAGCTGTTCGAGCAGCTCGTGCCCTGGCTCATCTTCGCCGCCACGGGCCTGCTCGCCGCGCAGGGACCGCTGCGCCGCATCACCACCGGTGCACGTGGCTCATCCGGCGAGGTCGCGCGCCCGGTGCTGCTGGTGTCCGCCTTCATCGCCACGGTGTACGGGGGCTACTTCGGTGCCGGCCTCGGGATCATCGTCATCGCCATCCTCGGACTCATGCTGACCGATGCCCTGAACCGGCTGAACGCGCTGAAGCTGCTCATGTCGCTCTGCGCCAACGGCGCGGCGGCGATCTTCTTCGCCTTCAGCGGACACGTCTACTGGCTGGTGGCCGTACTCATGGGCGTGGGCGCATGGGGCGGCGGGTGGCTGGGGGGGCGCACCGTGCAGCACGTGCGCGAGTCGGTGTTCCGGGCGGGCATCATCCTCCTCGGCATCGCGATCGGCATCGCCTTCCTGGTCACCTGAGCAGCGGGCGCCGGGGCGCCCCCTACGATCACACCCATGGCACTGGCCATCGCCGTCATCGATGCACCACGGGTGGAGGACGACCTCCGAGAACAAGGCGTGGACCCGCTCGTCGTCGACTGGTCGCCCCCCGCCGGCGGGGACCTGGGTGATGTCGCGCTGCTCACGCGCGCGTACGCGGATGACCGCGTGGAGGAGGGCAACCGACGGGCCCTCGCCGCGCTCGACGCAAGCAGGCCGCATCTGGTGGACGCCGGCCTCGCAACCGACCTCGTGCCGGGCATGGATGCCCGCCGCATCCTGCACTGCGGCCCCCCGTGCGAATGGCAGCGGCTGGGCCCCGCCATGCGCGGCCAGGTGGCGCGCGCCGCCGTGCTGGAGGGATGGGCCGGGGACCAGGGTGCCGCGGCCGCCCTGATCGAGGCGGGGGACATCGAACTCGCCACCACCGAGGCGCACGGGGTCGCGGCAGCCATGAACGGCGTGCTCTCGCCCTCGATGGCAGTGTGGGCGGTGCACGACGAGGTCACGGGGGCGGACGCATGGGCCCCGATGTCCGATGGTGCCGGTGACGGCCTGCCGGCGTCGGCCCGCACGCGTGACCTGATCGCCCGCCAGCGCCTGCTGGCCGACCGCCTGGCTCCCGGGGCCTCCGCCGCGCTCGGGGCGCGCGGCCCCATCGACCTCGCCATGCTCGCCGGGGAGGCCGCACGCATGGGCGACGCGGACGTCCCCGATGCGCGCGCCGCCGGACTCCTCCTCATCCGTGAACTCCTGCCGGCGATGGCCATCCACGCGCTCGACGCCGTGCCGGCCCTCACGGGCATCGGCGCGCCCATGGTGCACATCGCCCTGCCGCTCATGGCCGCGGCCGCCCGGTGCGCGGTGCAGGCGGCAGCCGGCACCCCGATGTCGAGCCTGGTCATCGCGATGTCGGGCAACGGCACCGACGTCGGGGTGATGCTGGCGGGCACGCCCGGCGCATGGCACACGGCCCCTGCCCCCATCGCCGATGACGCCCGATTCGATGAGGGCTACGGCGCGTCCGGCGCAGCGCCCTGGACCGGTGATCAGGGGGTGATCGCGTGCGCGGGAATGGCGATTGACGCCCGGCTGTGCATCGACGCGGGCGAGGCGCCCGCCATCCCCATGGGCATCGCGTCGCGCGCCGATGGCGGGTGGGTGGGCCATGGTCATGCGCAGGTGCCCCTCGCGGCGCTGCGCGATGCGCTCGACGCGCTCGTGCCGTCCGCCCCCTGAGGGGACGGACGTCCCGGGCGGGGGCGGGACGCGACCGCCGCGCCACGACCGGTGCGGTGCGCTGGCACACTGCGGGGCGATGAACCCGGGCCGCATCCTCGCCATGATCGGAGCCGGCCTCGGCCTGGCCGCGGCGGTGATCGCCGGTTCCCTCGCGCTGGGGGGCACCACGCAGATGGCGCCTCCCGATGAGGCCCAGCCCATCGTGGTGGGAGTGGTGGCCGCGCCGGGCGAGGAACTCACGGGCCCCACGGACCTGCCGCCGCTCGCGATGGTGCTGGAGGATCCCGTGCCGGAGGACATCGCGTCGCTCTCGCCATCCGGGCAGGTCGCGCGCTACCGGGATGACGCCCGCGACGACGACGCGGCATCACTGCTGCGCCTGGCCGCGGCGGAGCAGCGCGCGGGCGCACAGGATGCCGCGGCCGACGCCTACCGTCGCGCGCGGGCCGCCGACCCGGACGGCATCGAGCCCGCGATCGGCCTGGCCATGGTTGATGCCGCGACGGGCGATGCGGGCATGGCCCGTGCCACCTCCGCCCTCGCGGGCATCACCCGCCGCAACCCGGCGAGCCAGGTGGCCTGGTTCAACCGTGGCTGGCTTGCCACCTATCGCCGGGATGGGCGCGAGGTCATCACGTCGTGGAAGCGCGTTGCCGAGATCGATCCCGATACACCCATCGGCAGGACCACAGTGGCCCTGCTCAAGGGGATCGCCGAGCAGGGAACGCGCACCGGCACCACGGGCGGCACCACCACCGGCTGAGCAGATCACCCCCGCATCCGAGCCGGAGGGTCACGCCTCGGTAAGGATCCGCCCGTTCCCCGGTGACATGCACCCGGAGGATGTTTACCCTCTTCCGCGAACCCCTTAACCGGTCCATAAGGGCCGATGGGGAGACTGCCGAACAGCATGATGCCGGAGATGCACTCCGGCGCGTTGGATCCCCGACCGGCCCGCGTGGTCGCCGGGTGAGCAGGGCAGGTCCGGGGCATGGTGGCCGACGCCGTTCCCCGGGGGCATCGAGGTCGACATCGGCATCGAGGCATCCGCCGGGGGTCCCGGCGGGAGGACGACGAGGCGCCCGGCGAAGCCGGGCCGGAGGGGACGGACGAGGATGACGCTCAAGGAGATCGTGGGCAACGAGGAGATGCAGGTTCTCCTCACCCGTGGGCAGGAGCAGGGCTTCCTTGGCATCGAGGAGGTCGCCGAGGCGCTGCAGGGCATGGACATCGTCCAGGAGGACGCCGAGGCCCTGTACACGCACATCGACGAGATGGGCATCGAACTGCTCGAGGAGCCCGAGGCCCAGGAGCGTCGCGCCAAGCTGGCCGAAGAGGCCGAGCGGCCCCGACGCGTGGCCGCCAAGGCCGAGAGCACCACGGACCTGCTGCAGCTCTTCCTGCGCGACATCGGCCGCATCCCGCTGCTCACCGCCAGGCAGGAGGTGGAGCTGGCGAAGCTGATCGAGGAGGGCGACCTCCAGGCCAAGCAGAAGATGGTCGAGAGCAACCTGCGCCTCGTGGTGTCGATCGCGAAGAACTACCGCAACCAGGGGCTGGCGTTCCTCGACCTGATCCAGGAGGGCACGCTGGGCCTGGTGCGCGCGGCCGAGAAGTTCGACTACCGCAAGGGCTACAAGTTCTCGACCTACGCCACGTGGTGGATCCGCCAGGCCGTTGCCCGCGCCATCGCCGACAAGGGCCGCACCATCCGGATGCCGGTGCACGTGGTGGAGAAGCTGAACAAGATCAACCGCACCGAGCGCAAGCTGCTGGCCGAGCTGGG